>UMFS01029007.1_pt1 | contig 46867 bp, 35 predicted proteins | sample 1965071 | NCBI WGS metagenome assembly UMFS01 (sample SAMEA4836052, study PRJEB28245) | human gut metagenome | biome: gut microbiome; material: fecal sample | place: Denmark | collected 2008
CGAAGGTCGTCGGTTCAAATCCGGCCCCCGCAACCAATTTATTAGAATATCAGAAACCGCAACGCTACCTTTAGCTTGCGGTTTTTTCGTTTTTACGCTTCCTTATCCGTTTCAGTGAAGCCTGAAACAATGAGTAAACCGTTGATCCCCCCCAATCAAAGCCATCCATCTTATTTATATATTAAATATATACCCCACCAATGAACTTCACTTACATATTCTATAAATCAATTTGTTTTGATTATGTTAACATTTCAATATCACAACTGGAGGCTACACTTATATAATTATTGTACAAAAAGCACACAATTTTTAATTAGTAGAAAAATTAATAATTTTTTTGTGGAAGCCCGGGCAATAATTTTAATGAATGCTTTAATAGACTCCCACACTACCCAATTTCTTAAAAACGCAAATTTGTGAAGTTTATCTTGTTATTATTTTAAGTTTCATGCCAAATTTTCTCACCAGATAAGGCTGCCCTCTCCCGAAAAATAATCAAGAGGCTAAATAATATCTAAAATCATACAACTGTATCTATTCCCCAGAAAAATACATTATTCATTTTTATATTTTCCTAATCATTGCTTTTTATTTAAATCACCCGATAATCCCGTGAATATAATTATGTCAATAACCATCAGAAAAAGTGGATGATGAGGAAAAGGATATGGCCGACAGTTTCCAGAATGAAGTTCCCGCCGCTCGTGTAAATATCAAGCTTGACCTGCATACAGGCAATGCTAAAAAGAAAGTTGAACTCCCCCTCAAGCTTCTTGCTGTTGGCGATTACAGTAACGGAAAAGAGCAACGTCCGCTGTCCGAACGGGACAAGATTGATATCAATAAAAACAACTTCAACAGTGTCATGGCTGAGTTTTCGCCTGCGGTTAATTTAACAGTAGAAGACACACTAAGCGGAAGCGGTAATGAGCAAAATATCGCGCTTGAATTTAAAAGCCTGAAAGATTTTGAACCCGAACAGGTAGCAAAAAATATCCCACAGCTTCGTGTATTACTCGCTATGCGCAATTTATTACGTGACCTGAAATCCAATCTGTTAGATAACGCAACGTTTCGACGTGAACTGGAAAATATCCTGAAAGACCCGACGCTCAGTTCAGAACTGCGTGATGAACTGGCGAAAATTGCGCCGCAGGAGAACGTTTAACCCGAAGTGATATTCAGGTTAAACCGGAGAAGAAAGGATCACTGAAAAGGAAATGCTGATGTCTGTACAACAAGAACATGCCACCTCTGAAACTGCAACACTGACCACCACTGAGTCCGGCGGCGTTTATCAGTCCCTGTTTGATAAAATTAATTTAACCCCGGTGTCTTCCATTCAGGAAATAGATTTATGGCAAAACAGCGAAACACTGGCGGATGCCTCACCCGATGAGCGCGTGACAGCGGCGATTCACGTTCTACTTTCCTGTCTGGCGAAATCAGGCGAGAACGTGGTCAAGCTCGACAAGAGCCTGCTGGATTTTCATATCGACGATTTGGATCAGAAAATCAGTAAACAGCTTGATGCGGTCATGCACCATCCTGAATTCCAGAAAGTCGAGTCGCTGTGGCGCGGCACATGGTTCGTCGTACAGCGCACTGATTTTCGCAAAAATGTCAGAATTGAATTGCTGGATATCAGCAAAGAGCATCTGCGTCAGGATTTCGACGACTCCCCGGAAATCATTCAGAGCGGTTTATATCGTCATACATACATTCAGGAGTACGATACGCCGGGTGGCGAACCTGTTGCCTCATTAATTTCCAGCTATGAATTTGATAACAGCCCGCAGGATATTGCCCTGCTGCGCAATATTTCCAGAGTGTCTGCCGCTTCCCATATGCCTTTTATCGGTTCTGTCGGGCCGAAATTCTTCCTTAAAAATTCGATGGAAGAAGTCGCCGCGATTAAAGATATCGGCAACTACTTTGACCGCGCAGAATATATTAAATGGAAATCGTTTCGTGATACCGATGACAGCCGCTATGTGGGATTAGTGATGCCGCGAGTGCTGGGCCGTCTGCCCTATGGGCCGGACACGGTGCCGGTACGCAGCTTTAACTATGTGGAAGAAGTCAAAGGCCCGGATCACGAAAAGTATCTCTGGACAAGCGCCTCGTTCGCCTTTGCCGCCAATATGGTGAAGAGCTTTGTGAATAATGGCTGGTGCGTGCAGATCCGTGGTCCACAAGCAGGTGGCGCAGTGGCCGATCTGCCCATCCATCTTTACGATCTCGGCACCGGCAATCAGGTCAAAATTCCGTCCGAAGTGATGATCCCGGAAACCCGCGAATTTGAATTTTCCAACCTTGGCTTTATTCCGCTCTCTTATTATAAGAATCGCGATTACGCCTGCTTCTTCTCGGCAAACTCTGCCCAGAAACCGGCGTTGTATGATACCGCTGACGCCACCGCCAACAGCCGTATTAACGCCCGTCTGCCCTATATCTTCCTGCTGTCCCGCATTGCGCATTACCTGAAAATCATCCAGCGCGAGAATATCGGTACCACCAAAGACCGCCGCGTACTGGAACTGGAACTGAACACCTGGATCCGCACACTGGTGACGGAGATGACCGATCCGGGTGATGAACTGCAGGCGTCTCACCCGCTGCGCGACGGTAAGGTTATCGTGGAAGATATTGAGGACAAGCCGGGCATCTGGAAACGCAGTATCAGCAGGAAAAGCGGCTTGCGCAGCAGATTATGACGTTGCGTCAGGAAGGGACAGACAGCACTGAACTGCAACAGCAACTGCGAACACATCAGGGCTTTGCACCGCTGCTGGCGCTGGATGTGGACGCCCGCGCCGTCGCCACGGTGGTGGCGGACTGGACCGGCATCCCGCTCTCTTCCCTGCTCAGGGACGAACAGAGCGACCTGCTCAGTATGGAACAAAGCCTTGAAAACCGCGTTGTCGGACAAAGCCCGGCGCTCTGCGCCATCGCACAGCGGCTGCGGGCGGCTAAAACCGGCCTCACGCCGGAGAATGGCCCACAGGGGGTATTCCTGCTGACCGGCCCCAGCGGCACCGGTAAAACCGAAACTGCGCTCACACTGGCCGACACCCTGTTTGGCGGTGAAAAATCCCTTATCACCATCAACCTCTCCGAATATCAGGAGCCGCATACCGTCTCCCAGCTTAAGGGGGCTCCTCCGGGCTACGTTGGCTACGGTCAGGGCGGCGTACTCACCGAAGCCGTTCGCAAACGCCCGTACAGCGTGGTGCTGCTCGACGAAGTGGAAAAGGCGCATCGCGACGTGATGAACCTGTTCTATCAGGTATTTGATCGGGGCTTTATGCGCGACGGCGAAGGCCGGGAAATTGACTTCCGCAACACCGTGATTCTGATGACGGCTAATCTGGGCAGTGACCACATCATGCAGCTGCTGGAGGAAAAACCGGACGCCACGGACGCAGACCTGCATGAACTGCTGTACCCCCTGCTGCGCGAGCACTTCCAGCCTGCACTGATGGCGCGTTTTCAGACGGTGATTTACCGCCCTCTGGGACAGGAAGCGATGCGCGCCATTGTGGAAATGAAACTGGCGCAGGTGGTTCGTCGTCTTCGTCAGCACTATGGGCTGGAAACGGAAATCAACGACAGCCTGTATGACGCGCTGACCGCCGCCTGCCTGCTGCCGGACACCGGGGCGCGTAATATCGACAGCCTGCTGAACCAGCAAATCCTGCCGGTCTTAAGCCAGCAGTTGCTGGCGCAACAGGCCGCGCACCGTAAACCAGCCCAGCTACGGCTTGGCTGGGATGAGGAAGACGGGATTGTACTGGAGTTCGCTACGGAAGAGATGCAATAACGGAGGCTGTCATGGGTATTCAGAATTTCGATCATTCACACCACAAGCTCAAAATTCGCGGCCTGCAAAGTCCGGTGGATGTGCTGACCTTCGAAGGTCGCGAACAACTGAGTACCCCGTTCCGCTACGACATTCAGTTTACCAGTACCGATAAAGCCATCACGCCGGAGTTGGTGCTGATGCAGGACGGCGCATTCAGCCTGACGGCACCGCCGGTATCTTAATTACCTGATCCACGCGCAGCTTCCCGATACCGGCTGGATACGCTTTGATGGCGTGTTTTCTCCGGAAGGACGAATTGTTCTGCGTCATCTCAAACAGCAGGAGCGGGCGTACTGATGGCAAGTAACGCGAATTTTATCAGCCAGTTCGTCATGGGCGGCGATCCCTGTACTTATAAGGAATCCGGTGAACTACAGGCTGAAATGAGTAAACTGACTCACCCGGCCCGACCTGATGTGGACTGGCGTCGGGTGGAAAAACTCAGCCTCGCGCTGTTCCGGCAAAATGGCGTGGAATTACAGACGCAGGTCTGTTACGTACTGGCGATAACCAGACGGCAGGGGCTGGCAGGGATGGCAGACGGACTCGGTTCACTGGACATACTGCTCCAGCGCTGGGCTGACTTCTGGCCGGTACAGGTACATTCCAGAATATCACTGCTCAGTTGGGTCACAGAAAAAATGCAGCAGGCACTGAGAACGCTGGATATTCAGTATCAGGATCTGCCGCAGATTTACCGTTGTGTACAGCATCTTTCCGCCATCGAAACCACGCTGCAACAGTGTGAACTGTGGCATATGACGAAACTGGATGTGCTGGCCGGGCAGTTTCGTAATACGGCGCTACGTCTGGAGCGGCTGGCACCACAGGGAGCGGAAACCACTATCACTCCCCCTGAATTACCCCGCCGGGAAATGAAGCAACCAGAAAAGTCAGAAGAAAGTCCACAGCCGGTTTTTGCAACCAGACCCGCTCAGCAAAACGATAAGGATGCCAGTCCATCCGCGCCATCCCCTGAAATCTCCCGGCAGCGGACATGGCCGATATTTATGGCCGGAATGGTTGTGATGGCCTGTCTCGGCGGAACAGGATTATGGGGCTGGTCGCAGCTTAATCAGCCGGACGCACTAATCCAGCGAATACAACTGTCTGTCATGCCATTACCGCAGTCGCTGGAGAGCGGCGAGCTGGCAAAGCTGGATGTAAAGGATAAGGCGCTGCTGGCTCAGGACAGAACAATTGCGGCAAGTCAGATGCAACTGGAGCAGTTAAACAAATTGCCTGCCCGCTGGCCACTGGAGCAGGGATATCGCCAGCTACGCCAGCTTGATGCCCTGTGGCCGGATAATCCTCAGGTCAGAGCGCTGAACGCGCAGTGGCGTAAACAGCGGGAGCTGAGCGCCCTGTCCACAGAGGCATTGAATGGCTACGCACAGGCGCAGAGCCAGCTACAGCGCCTGTCGGCGCAGCTGGATGCACTGGATGAGCGTAAGGGGAGATATCTGACCGGTTCGGAACTAAAAACGGCGGTGTACGGCATCCGGCAGTCGTTAAAGGAGCCGCCGCTGGAAGAACTGCTTCGGCAACTGGAAGAGCAAAAACAGACCGGAGAGGTTTCGCCGACGCTGTTGACGCAAATTGATACCCGGTTAAATCAGTTGCTGAATCGCTATGTAATTTTACTGGATACGAAGGTGGAACAAAGTCAGTAAACGTCGGGGGATTTATGCACCAATAAGGGATATGTGACCTTGCCATTTTTTAAAAGGAGTCTTTGTGTACAAAAAAGAGAGGAACAGGCCATTCGAAACGCGTGAAGAGGTTCTGGCATATCATAAGCGGGAAAAAATACCCTGTCTGGAGTGTGGCAAGTTGCTCATTTTTTTACCGCGCCATATCTGGTTTGTGCATGGAATACGCGCTGACGAATATCGTGTAAAATGGAACATACCGAAGCACATCGCACTGGCAGGGATTTCATATCTGGAGAAACAAAGTGAATATATGAAGGCGAGAATAGCAAAGGGAAAGCTGGATCCCGCAGAACAAATAGCCATGATGAGAATAAAGGGAAGGCAACTAAAGTCAGATCCTGACTGGCGTAATCGCTCCGGTTCTATATTGAAGAAACAATATGCCCGACGAGATATCCTTAAAAACAGGGTATGGGAAAGATCTCCCAGCATAAAAAGTGTCTCTGTGGAGTTGAAAACAGAAGCTATAAGGCGAATGAAAAACAGGAAGGTCGTCGGGGAAAAAGTCCAGGATATTGCCGATGACCTGAACGTATCTCTCAGCAGATTGTATCACTGGCTAAAGATGTAGGCGCTCATGTGCTCTCAATGCCTTCAATAAAGCCGCTATGCGCGAACCGGCACATCTGGTAGACTGTTCTCAGTGAGTCAAGCAAACTGCCTACTTTTCTAACTTTTAATCATGAATAACCAGCGCCTTGAGTATAGCTGGTTCGAATATACTCGTTGATTCACATCAGATAATGAGTGTATAATTCGGTAGATAGCTTGGGTTCGGGAACAGTGAATGCCTTAAGTTTCAAAAGGTTAGATTAACCTCTTGACTGTGGCCCCCGCAACCAATTATTGAACACCCTAACGGGTGTTTTTTTGTTTCTGGTCTCCCATAAAAAAAGCGCCATTCAGCGCCTTTTTATCATCCCCTTCTCGCCAGCGTCGCCCCATCGGCAAAATACGCTTTAATTCCCGCAAGAATAGACTCCGCAACTTCCTGCTGGAAAGTCGCCGTTTTCAGTTTACGCTCTTCCTCAACGTTACTGATAAACGCCGTTTCGACCAGAATGGAGGGAATATCTGGTGCCTTTAGTACGGCAAACCCGGCCTGTTCAACTTGATTTTTATGCAGCTTGTTGATTTTACCGAGCTTATTCAGTACCGCTTTACCAAACTTCAGGCTGTCGGCAATGGTCAGCGACTGTACCATATCGAACATGGTGTGGTCGACATAGCGGTCACCGCTTTTGCTCACGCCACCAATCAAGTCCGAGGCGTTCTGGGTTTGTGCCAGATATTTTGCCGCAGTACTGGTTGCACCTTTGGTTGAGAGCGCAAACACAGAGGAACCGCTCGGCTGACGACTGGTAAAGGCGTCGGCATGGATAGAGACAAACAGGTCAGCACGCTGTTTCTGGGCTTTTGCTACGCGCACTTGCAATGGAATGAAGATGTCTTCATTGCGCGTCATGTACACCTTCATATTGCCCTCTTTCTCGATCAGAGAGCGCAAACGGCGAGCTATTTGCAATACCACATCTTTTTCGCGCGTTTTGTATTTCCCCACCGCACCGGAGTCTTCGCCACCGTGGCCAGGGTCAAGCATAATGACAATCGGACGATCGCGCCCTGCTTTACCCGGTTGTGGACCACTTTGCGCTGGCGGCACCTGCTTTTCGAGGTCGCCTTTGTTGTAATCCTCCAGCAGCGCCAGCAGCGGGTCCTGCATATCCTGTGCATTGGCCGGATAGAGGTCCATCACCAGACGCTCTTTAAACCCGGCGACCGGCGCAAGGGCAAACAGCTGCGGTTTTACGTTTTGCTTTAATTCAAAAACCATCCGTACGGTTTGCGGGTCAAATTGCCCGACGCGCGCCGACTTGATGAACGGGTCGTCTGCACGAATTTGTGCCGCCATCCCCTTGAGTACCGAGTTCAGGTTTACATCTTCGATATCCACCACCACGCGTTCAGGGTTACTCAACGCGAACTGCTTATATTTCAGCTGACGATTTGATTCCACCGTCACGCGGGTGTAGCTGGACGCAGGCCAGACGCGCACCGCCACGACCTGGCTGACCGCAGCCAGACTGACCTGACTTACGCTCAATAGCCACATGGCACCCGCGCCTTGCAGTAAACGACGACGGCTGATTGCAGTGTTGGATCCTGACATGCCTCTCCCGAGCAAAAGAAATCTAAGCTGTGTAACAAGTAAACGACTAATTTGACCGGAAACTTTAGCGAAAGACGCATAATCTGTCATCTAATAAACGGTAAACATTCTTTTTATATTCACGGCATTACTGATAAAAAAGTCGCTCTCGCATAAAATTTACACTTGCACCCTGCGAAAAAACAGAATAAAAATACACTAATTTCGAATAATCATGCAAAGAGGTGTGCCGTGGTAAAGGAACGTAAAACCGAGTTGGTCGAGGGATTCCGCCATTCGGTTCCCTATATCAATACCCACCGGGGAAAAACGTTTGTCATCATGCTCGGCGGTGAAGCCATTGAGCATGAGAATTTCTCCAGTATCGTTAATGATATCGGGTTATTGCACAGCCTCGGCATCCGTCTGGTGGTGGTCTATGGCGCACGTCCGCAGATCGACGCAAATCTGGCTGCGCATCACCACGAACCGCTGTATCACAAGAATATACGTGTGACCGACGCCAAAACACTGGAACTGGTGAAGCAGGCTGCGGGAACATTGCAACTGGACATCACTGCTCGCCTGTCGATGAGTCTCAATAACACGCCGCTACAGGGCGCGCATATCAACGTCGTCAGTGGCAATTTTATTATTGCCCAGCCGCTGGGCGTCGATGACGGCGTGGATTACTGCCATAGCGGGCGTATCCGGCGGATTGATGAAGACGCGATCCATCGTCAACTGGACAGCGGTGCAATAGTGCTAATGGGGCCGGTCGCTGTTTCAGTCACTGGCGAGAGCTTTAACCTGACCTCGGAAGAGATTGCCACTCAACTGGCCATCAAACTGAAAGCTGAGAAGATGATTGGTTTTTGCTCTTCCCAGGGCGTCACTAATGACGACGGTGATATTGTCTCCGAACTTTTCCCTAACGAAGCGCAAGCGCGGGTAGAAGCCCAGGAAGAGAAAGGCGATTACAACTCCGGTACGGTGCGCTTTTTGCGTGGCGCAGTGAAAGCCTGCCGCAGCGGCGTGCGTCGCTGTCATTTAATCAGTTATCAGGAAGATGGCGCGCTGTTGCAAGAGTTGTTCTCACGCGACGGTATCGGTACGCAGATTGTGATGGAAAGCGCCGAGCAGATTCGTCGCGCAACAATCAACGATATTGGCGGTATTCTGGAGTTGATTCGCCCACTGGAGCAGCAAGGTATTCTGGTACGCCGTTCTCGCGAGCAGCTGGAGATGGAAATCGACAAATTCACCATTATTCAGCGCGATAACACGACTATTGCCTGCGCCGCGCTCTATCCGTTCCCGGAAGAGAAGATTGGGGAAATGGCCTGTGTGGCAGTTCACCCGGATTACCGCAGTTCATCAAGGGGTGAAGTTCTGCTGGAACGCATTGCCGCTCAGGCGAAGCAGAGCGGCTTAAGCAAATTGTTTGTGCTGACCACGCGCAGTATTCACTGGTTCCAGGAACGTGGATTTACCCCAGTGGATATTGATTTACTGCCCGAGAGCAAAAAGCAGTTGTACAACTACCAGCGTAAATCCAAAGTGTTGATGGCGGATTTAGGGTAAGCGATGAAAATCGTCGGATGCGACATGCGTAACACTCGTACGTCGCATCCGGCAATTACGTTTATTCCCGTGAACTAAACAACGCCGCCAGACCACTGCGCCGCTCAGTACGAGTGGCGATTGCCGCACTTAATATGCGCTCATCGGCATACAGCGACAGACGGCGACGCGCGCGGGTCACCGCGGTATAAACCAGCTCTCGCGTTACTACCGGCGTGCGTTGGCTCGGCAAAATCAACGCCGCATGGTCGAACTCCGATCCCTGCGATTTATGTACCGTCATCGCCCACGTAGTTTCGTGCTCTGGCAAGCGACTCGGTTGCACAGACTTAATATTGCCGTCCGGCATCGCAAACCAGACGCGCGTCCCCTGCCCGCGATCCAGCGCAATACCGATATCGCCATTAAACAACCCAAGCGCGCTGTCATTACGGGCAATCATCACCGGTCGACCTTCGTACCAACGAGAGTGCGGATGACGATGAATTTTGCGCTTCTGTTGCATAAACTGCTCAATTCGCTCATTCAGTCCAGCCACGCCAAACGGCCCTTCCCGCAGGGCGCACAAAAGCTGGTACTCATTGAACGCCTGAATGATTAAATCCGGCTCGGCACGCGCTTGCAGCAGATCCAGATAACGTCCGTAACCCGCAAGAGCTTCCTCAAGCATCGCAATATAATCTTCGCCGCTCTGTAAAAGCCGTTTTTCGATATCAGTAAAATCCTGCTGAAAAACGGTTTTCACTGCCGTTTTATCACCACGGTTGATCGCCGCAGCTAACTGACCAATGCCAGAATCGCTGCCGAAACGATAGCTTTTTTGCAGCAGGCAGAGACTGTCGCGCAAAGATGCCGCTTCTGTGCCGGTTCCTGCCGGAACGTGAGTCCCCGTCAGGCGGCTTAGCTGCCTGGCACGCTCGGCGGTAAAGCCCGCGTTGGCATAAGCGCAGATATCGCCCAGCACAGCCCCAGCCTCAACCGAGGCCAGTTGATCACGATCGCCGAGAAAGATCACTCGCGCATGATCGGGCAAGGCGTCGATCAGTCTCGACATCATAGGCAGATCGATCATTGACGCTTCATCTACCACCAGCACATCAAGATGCAGCGGGTTACCGGCATGATGACGTAAACGCTGGCTACCCGGCTGCGCGCCCAGCAATCGGTGCAAAGTGCTGGCATCTTCCGGAATGCGTTTCTTTTGTTCATCGGTCAGCGGTAACTGTCGCAAAGCCTTGCCGAGAGATTCGGTTAAGCGCGCGGCAGCTTTACCCGTTGGTGCAGCCAGACGGATACGGCAGCGTTCGCCGTCGGCCATTTGAATTAACGCTGCCAGCAACTTCGCTACGGTGGTCGTTTTACCGGTGCCAGGGCCGCCGGAAATCACCGAGATCCGCCGCGTCAGCGCCACTGCCGCCGCAACTTTTTGCCAGTTAATTTCATCGCTTACTGGAAAAAGTTTGTCCAGGGTTTGCGCCAGTAGAGCTTCATCAACCTCAATGGCATGATTCACTTCGTTGAAAAAGCGTGCCACTGTGCGCTCGTTACACCACATGCGATTCAAATAAAGACGATCGCCACAGAGGATCATCGGCGTGGGTTCATCTCCCCTGCTGACCGCTTGAGAAGCCAGCAAGCATTCTTCCCAATTTTGTAGCTCACCGATTTCACTGACACAGGTCGCCAACAGCGGATGCGACGCCTCGTTATTTTCCAGTCGTGAAAGCGGCAAACAAACGTGTCCCTCTCCGGCATCATGACTTAACAGTGCCGCCGCGAGGGTGACGGCAGGATGTTCATCTCCCGCCACGGTCAGGGCAAATTGCACATCCAGCGGGCGTAGCTGTTTGTGCTCCACAGCTTCCAGTAATTGCTTTTGCAATTTCATTACGCCTCCTCCAGGGTCATACCGGCAAACATCTCATCCATCAGGGCAATCAACCCGGCGTTGGGTCGGGTTGTGTAAATCCCCTGTTGCGGATGTTCTTTATCAACGCCACGCAGGAACAGATAAATAACGCCGCCAAAGTGGTGCTCATAGTCGTAATCAGCAATGCGATGGCGCAGATAACGATGCAGCGCCAGGGTATAAAGCTGATATTGCAGATCATAGCGGTGTGCCTGCATTGCCGCTGCCATAGCCTGTTGGGTGTAAGCCGAACTGTCTTCACCCAACCAGTTGGATTTATAGTCGAGCAGGTAATAACGCCCTTCGTGGCGGAACACCAGGTCGATAAAGCCTTTTAACATGCCACGTACCTGCATGAACTCCAGCGGCGGGCAGCCTGCGGATAGCGGGTCAAACTGGCGGATTAACGTATCAAGCTGACTGGCGATAAGCGGTTCACTAATCGGCAGATAAAACTCCATCTCCACCTGTTTATTGCGGGCGGAAAGTTGACTCAGGCTTACGCCGGTTTCATTGAGAGGTGCCTGGAGGACAGCCGTGATCCACTCGGTCAATACCGGTTCCCACTGCGATTCAAAGCCGCCGAGTTCCAGTTTTTCCCGCACCCAGTTCGGGTCAACCGGCTGGGTAAAATCCAGGTCTTCAAACAAACTGTGCAAGAACGTCCCCGGTGACGCACCGCGCGGAAACTGATGTGGTGTTAACGTCGGTTCTTCAACGACGCTGGCAACGCCTGCAGCATCGACATCCAGCCGAGGCATCAAATCCTGGGCGATACCGTGACCACGCTGTTGCAAACCAGAGTAGCTGGTGACGCGCCAGTTATCGCCGGGCAATCGTTGTAACGTCTTCGCATTCAGCTCTGCTGTAGAAACATCATTAACCTGCCAGGGTTGGTTATCACCAGTTTGTGCCGTTTGCCAGGCAATATCATCATCGCATAACGCTTCAATACAGGTGCGAAGCCCTGCCGCATCTTGCGGTTCCCCTTTTTGCAGCAAACGCCCGAGCGCACTTTGGTGGACGTCGGTGTCACCTTTTTTATCGCCACGACGGCGCACCAGCGGTGCAACGCCGAGACTGCAATGCCAAACCGAACGTGTCAGCGCCACGTAAAGCAAACGCAGATCTTCCGCCAGACGTTCGGCCTCCGCGAGGTCGACGCTTTCTGGCGCAGCATTAAGATCCAGAACTGCCTCAAACGAGTGGCGATCGTGATAAAACGCCTGCTCCTGGACGCGGAAATTGGTGATAAACGGCAGCCAGACCAATGGATATTCCAGCCCTTTCGATTTGTGGATCGTGACAATCTGCACCAGATGTTTATCACTTTCGAGACGCATTTGTTGGCTGGAGGCATTACTGTCTGGCTCGAGGATATGTTGCGATAACCAGCGTACCAGCGCATGTTCACTTTCCAGCTGCGTTCCGGCTTCTTGTAGCAGTTCGCTGATATGCAAGATATCGGTAAGACGCCGCTCACCGCCTGCCGTTGCCAGCAAGTTTTCAGCAATGTTACGCGCCGACATCAGCGCCCGCAGCATCGGCATAACGCCACGTTTGCGCCAGATTTGCCGATAACCATCGAACTCTTCGACTACCACATCCCACGCATGTTCGTCATTGTTCAGCGTTTCGATATCCAGCGCGTTCAGCCCCATCATTGACGTTGCCAGCGCACTACGCAGGGTGTTCTCACGTTCGGGCGTCATCACCGCCTGCAACAACCAAAGCATTTCCTGCGCTTCCAGAGTTTCAAAAACACTGTCGCGGTTCGAAAGGTAAACGGAAGGGATTTCCAGCAACGTTAAGGCATCGCGCACCTGGGCGGCCTCCTGGCGGCTGCGCACCAGCACACTGATGTCCGAAGCACGCACCGGACGCGCGTCGTCGCCGTTCATCAGCAACGCTTCGCCCCGCTGTCCGGCTTGTAGCCAGTCGCGGATTTGCGCAGCACATACCTGCGCCATGGTACTTTGATAATCGCCAACGCCGCAGCTTTCGCCTTCCATCAGCCACATTTTCATCGCAGGCTGTGTTTCACCTTTAAATACAAAACGTAACGCCTGATTTTTCCCGGCTGATTTCACTGGAATAAACGGTATTTCGCGAAACATGAACGCGTCATCAGTCTGGCTGAAAAGCTTATTCACGCTGTTCACCATTCCTGGTGCGGAACGCCAGTTGGTGTCTAAAGTGTAGTGGGCGTGAACTTCGCTACGCGCCTTCATATAAGTGAAGATATCCGCACCCCGGAATGCATATATGGCCTGCTTCGGGTCGCCAATCAGCAACAATGCGGTTTCCGGCTGATGGTGCCAGATACGGCGAAAAATTCGGTACTGCTGGGGGTCGGTATCCTGAAATTCATCGATCATTGCCACCGGGAATCGCGTACGGATCGCCGCTGCCAACACCTCACCGCTTTCGCTACGCAGCGCGGAATCGAGCCGACTTAACATGTCATCAAAACCCAATTCGCCACGGCGGCGTTTTTCACGCGCTACTGTTTCGCGGATCTCAGCCAATGCGCGGGTGATCACCAGATCGCGGATCGACAATGGTTCTGCAAGCAGTTGATCGATCGCCTCAAACAGTGGATGTCGCGGGGTTTCCCCCCCGGCTTTCGTGCGATCTTCTAAGAAACGCTGGGAGAATTTTTCCAGCGACTCTGGCAACTGATAACTGTTGGTCTCTTCTTCTGCCCAGGCGCTGATCTTTTCGATCCATTTAGCCTGATTACTACGGTTAAACTTGCGTCGATCAATACCAGAAGATTCGATCAGCGCATCCAGTTCACCCACTGCGTCGCGCCACTGCTGTTTTACCGTATCAATACGCGCCACAATTTGCGCGTGGCGGGAAGCCAGCGTTTCATCATCGGGCGGCGGTGCTTTGATAACCGGCGCTTCGCCTTGCAGATAACGATTAATATCGCGCAGCAACGCCTGCGGCCCTTTCCAGGTTTCAAAGACGACCTGGGCTATTTCACGCGGCAGCGGGTAGCAGTGGCGACGCCAGAAATCGGCGCAGGCCTGGTAGCGTAGCAGAGACTCATCTTCAATCAGCTGCTGCTCAAACAGCATGCCGGATTCAAAGGCATTCAGGTTGAGCATGCGCTGGCAAAAGCCGTGAATAGTAAAGACTGCCGCTTCATCCATCTGCCGTTCGGCTAACAACAACCACTGCGCGGCTTGCGCTTTATCGTCGATCTCTTCCAGCAGGCGTTCGTACAGTGGATTGTCGGTGGTTTCACGCAGACAGGCGATGCGCAACTCGTGGATATTGCTACGGATACGACCGCGCAATTCTGCCGTGGCAGCCTCGGTAAAGGTGACCACCAGCAGTTCTTCCACGGTCAGCGGGCGGGGAAAGGCGGCGGAACCGCCTAGTCCAAGTAACAGGCGCAAATAAAGCGCCGCAATCGTAAAGGTTTTGCCTGTGCCGGCAGAGGCTTCAATCAGGCGCTCGCCCTGTAAGGGCAAGCGCAAAGGATCTAGTGTCTCGGCGACATCACTCATTCTTTTCACTCATCAGGGGCATTGTTTGCTGCAACGCGCTGACGTTCTCCCACACTTTCCAGCCTTCAGGATGCACATATTCGGCTTTCCCGTTCTGGCTGCCGGAAATCTGCGACAGAATAGCCATGCCTTGCGGCTCGACCACCGCCTGATGGAAGAAATCAGCAAGTTTTTGCGGCGTCAGCAGTTTTATCTGGGCCACGATTTTATCACGCGAATCGAAGCGCATATTGCCGCGATCGAAATCTTTACTTAACTTCGATGCTTCTTCGCCGAGCGTTTGCGGTGCCTGCAGCATCTGGGTAATTACCGCCTGCTGGATTTGCGCAAACTCTTCTGGCTTCATCGCCCGCAATTTTGCCTCTGCGGTTGGGAAAAACGCCTTGTAACGCTCCCACAAGAATGAAGGCTGTTTATCATTGCTTTGCAAAAGGAAGCCCATGCCCCACTGACGCCCCACGCTCATTGGGAATGCAAACACGGCATAGCCCAACTGTTCTTCGGTACGCAACTGATTGTAGAACCACGGCTGTACGATCTGCCCCAACAGAGAGCTATAGGCTGAGCTGGTGTATTCATCGTAGCCAGTCGGTACAAATACCGCTGCCAGTGCGGAGTCGGTGCTGTTACCGGCTTTTTCAAAGATGACGGATTGTTTTTTATCGACCACGACATCTTTGTTACGACACCATTCTGAACCATCAGCGCCCAACTGTTTTTGCACATCGCGTGCCAGCGTTGTTGCCTGGGCCTCGGTCATGTTGCCGATAACCATAAACTCTGGTCGAGCCCCTGATTTTAAGGCGTCGCGATAGGCCAGCACCTCTTTCAACGTAATGGAGGGCAAAATTTTGCGCCGTTCATCTCGCGAGAAGTACGGCACTTGCGAGAGCATCTGCGCGGGCATAATCGCCTGCTCAAACGCTTTGCCCTTTTCTGCGGAATCCATCATCTGGTTATACCAGGATTTTGCCTGCTCAAGCTGATCTTCCGTGGCGGTATAGCTAAAGTACCCCTCGAGCAATGCCTGGAACAGCTGCGGCAGACGCTGGGTGTAACCATTAGCATTAACCATAAGGCCGTTGTTAGCGTTGGTGGAAAAACTTATGCCACCAACCGACGCCTGGTTGCTTAACTGATCAAGCGCCAGCCCTGCGAGATAATCATTGAGCGCAAACATCACCTGATTGCGGGCGCTGTCCATGGCTTTCGGATTACGCAAAATCAGGCTGACATCAGCTTTGGGTTCGCTGGAAAAATAACGGCTTGGCGCATACACCACACGCAGATTCGACTCATCAACAATCAGCTCTGGATGGTCATATTTCTTCTCTGACTTAATCAGCGAGAAATCGTCAGGAATATAGGGGTTAAGCTCTGGCAAAGAGAGCGCAATGTCGGCGGCTTTTTTCTGCCAGTCGGCGAAAGTTTGTGCGCTGATTTTATCGACCTGATACGGCGCATCGACAAAATAAGCCGTTTTATTGTGCGGCTCTTTCGGGCTGATATACCAGATACGCGCATTCTGCGGCGTCATCATCGCCAGACGTTCTTTTACTGCTTTAGCATCGTACCGATCGGCAATATTGACTGCATCCAGCGTATGCTCAACAGGAACGCGAATCATGGTATCTGCCAGCCATTCGACGTAATCCATATCACGGGTGATTGACGGATAACGGAAGTCGATATCCAGCACATTCGCCAGTTCATCGAAGTATTGTTTATCGATCCCTTTTTCACGTAACAAATTGAGGTAGCTAAAAATAGCCGCCACAACCTGATCGCGATTCGCCAGACCTTTATCGGTTAAAGACGCAGAGATCGCTAATACGCCGCTGTTGCCGTTGACGATAGGATCGGAGTTGGCGCTAATGCCCTCAACTAATCCCTGCTTTTGCAGCCAGTCGGAAAGTGTACCTGGGCTGCGATTACCAATCAGATAGGTAATCAATTCATCGGTTTTGCTACGGAATTTCGCCGAGTTGTTATCAATACGAAACTCTACGCGCAACACTTTACGCGGCAGCGCCGGGACGTAATGAATGATAATGCCCTTTTGCGCGTCGGTGACTACCGGCACGGTGATTTCCGGTTTTTTGCTCTCTTTGTTCGGCACGCGACCAAAGGTGTCCGCCGCCATTTTTGCCAACTCCGGCAGCGGTTTATTGCTGTAAATAACCGCCTTCATCAGATTGGCGGAATAGTACTTCTCGTGGAAATCTTTCAGCGCCTGCTGCACCGGATTACCAGGTTTGTCGCTTAAAGTTTCGAGGTTACCACCAGAAAACTTTGAACCGGGGTGTGCCGGGTTAATGGTTTCTGCGCTGACCTGTGCCATGCGCATCCCGTCACGCGTACGCGCCATGGTTAATTCAGCGTTCACTGCATTACGCTCACGTTCGGCGTATTTCTTGTCGAGCAAGGGTTCTGCAATAGCATCAGCCAGGCGGTCTACCGCACCAGGCAAGGCGTCGTTCTCAACTTCCAGATAGAAAGCCGTGCGATACGGCGCAGTGCTGGCATTGTGACTACCGCCGTGCATTTTGAGATATTCGGCCAGACTGTCAGCCTGCGGGTACTTTTTCGACCCCATCAGACTCATATGTTCAAGGTAATGTGCCAGCCCCTGGTACGCCTCGGGATCTTCCAGCGACCCAACGGGCACCACCAGCGCCGAGAGCGATTTAACTGCCTGCGGATCAGAAACCAGCAAGACCACCATACCGTTATCCAGACGTATAGCCTGATACTGGCGGTTATCTTTATCACTTTTACGGATGGTTTCCTGAATCGGCTGCCATCCCGTTTCTGCCTGACTTAAGGGTGCCCAAAGGGCAACTAACAACAATAATGCTTTGAACCAGGTGCTGCGGGGCATTCACGGACCTCATAATCAACTTAATTTTCTGTCCAGATTCAACACGTTAACGCAAATCATCTGCCAGAATTTAATCTTGTGCTGCACGAGTCAGCCTATGTTTATATAACCATCAGTCCGTGACTGGTGCGCATCATAAAGTAAGCGGATAGATTGCGCAATTTTTATACAGCACTCATGACTGATTAAAGCGAAACAGCGGTAACAGGAAACGTTGCGACTGTTCAACGATGGCCTCCATTGTCTCTGGTGTTAATTGCCGCCAGAGCCTTTGATACCAGATATCATCACCTTCGCCACGCACCATCATGTTGCCTTCGTAAGCCTGAAGGAATTTCGTACGGGCTTTTTGCAACGTGGAATCGTCATCCAGCATGGCATCGTTTTGCGCGTCATAACAGGTTTTTAGCCACGCGCCGCCACTTTCAGGTAACACCAGCAATGGCGCGGACATCCCTTCACGATACCCCTCAATCAGTTGTGAGAGGTAATGCAAAGCCTGTTCGGCTGCAAGCGGCGGAAAACGCCACTCGCCGTCTTTGCGTAGAAAAAGGCGACTTTCACCATTACCACCGCTGGCACAGTAGACAAGGTGTTCCAGCCAAAGTTGCATTCCCTGCGCCACACTTAATAAAGAGGGACGCCAGCGCAACAGGCCATCCGGCTGCACCTGCGGCAACCAGCCAGTTATCTGCACACCGTTGCAGGCGAGATCAATTTCCATACTCTGCCCCGGCTGGCGACAGGCAATGACTCTGTCGGCAAGCTGCTGCATCTCCTGGCACTGTGTTTCCCAGAAAATTTCACCAAAAGCGCCATACGGTAAATCCCCTGCCGCCCGGAAGCGGCGGAACAAGCGTTCGGCATCATCCTGCTCAACCAGTGCATTCAATAACTGCTGATTGATTTGATAACGGCTAAGCCCTTCCAGAATAAATGGCTCGGTGTCTGGGATTTCGCTGTCTTCAGTACGGAAGTTCACCTGCAAACGCATCTGGAAGAACGCCCGCACCGGATGTGCCCAGAATCGTTGTAGCGTTTCCAGCGGCACGGTTTCCGGTAAGGTAAACGGCAGCGGCTGAACAAATTCAGAATGTGCTTTACCAGCCTGGCTGGCCGCAGGTAGCCATTCACGAGCATAGCTTTGTCGTTCGCCTGGCTGGTAGTTTTGCGGATCAAACGGCATCCGGGTATGGAGGCAAGTAAGATGCGCTTTTACCCTTGCCTCGCTTTCATCACAGTTGAGCGCTTCATCGCCCGGTAGATAATGACTTTGCCCGATGTAGTCGATCAATTCCTGCACCAGTACCGACGGGAAACGTTCACTGTTATCCTGAATGGAACGCCCGATATAGCTGATATAGAGTTTTTGCTGCGCGGAAATTAACGCTTCCAGGAACAGGTAGCGGTCGTCATCGCGACGGCTACGGTCGCCACGCTTCGGTTTCTGGCTCATCAGGTCAAAGCCCAATGGCGCAAGCTGACGTGGATAAACGCCGTCGTTCATTCCCAGCAGGCAAACCACTTTGAACGGAATTGAACGCATTGGCATCAGAGTACAAATGTTAACCGGTCCGGCGAGAAAACGCTGGCTGATACGTTCTTGATCCAGACGCTGCGCCAGTTCATCACGCAATAGTGACAGCGGCACCGCGTCGCCATACTGCGCACCTAAACCTTCGGCGATAATCGCCTGCCATTGTTGTTCGATCAGCGTCATCGCCGCTTCGGTTTCCGCATCCGGCAGGAAGAAGGCGTTGAGCATATCGCGACAAACCGGCAACCACTCTTCTAGCGGACGCTCCTGTGCCAGCCCGCGACGCCAGATGTTTAGCTGCATTAGCAGTGAAGCCAGATGCCCCACCAGTTCTGCAATTAAGCCGCTCGATTCATCATAAGGTAGAACCGATTGCCACTCGCCCTGCGCGCTCTCCATCGCGTAGCCCAGCAACATACGCGTCAGGCCAAATCGCCAGGTGTGTTGTCCGGTGGCGGGGAGTTCCAGCTCGCGAACGTTGTCGTCATCTATCCCCCAACGAATGCCGGATTCGTTGACCCACTGGCGTAAATAACGCAGCCCTTCTTCGGTGATGTCAAACCGCGCCGCCAGCACCGGCACATCCAGTAATGCCAGCACGTCTTCCGACACAAAGCGGCTGTCTGGCAACGATAACAGGCTGATAAACGCTTCCAGTACCGGATGCGACTGCCGCGCCCGACGGTCGGAAATGGCGTAAGGCAGGTAACGATCCGCAGGTGCGCTACCAAACACAGCCTGAATAAACGGACTGTAGCTGTCGATATCAGCCACCATCACGATGATGTCGCGCGGAGTAAGTGTCGGGTCTTCTTCCAGCATCGCCAGCAGGCGATCGTGCAAAACTTCAACTTCACGCTGCGGGCTATGGCAAACGTGGAAGGTGATACTGCTATCCAGTGGATCAAGCGGGCGTTTGTTATCGCTACGGGAAAACTCTTCGATGTTCACACCAGCAACGGCACGGTTTTCCAGTTCCAGAATGTCAGACTGAATGTTATGCAGCAGGTTATCTGGCGTGACATCGACAAAGGCGTCCAGCTCCTGGCTGCTCTCCAGGTCAGAAAGGAGATAAATGTAGTCGCGCCCAAGCTTACCCCATGAAGCCAGCAGCGGGTTGCCGACATCCTGTTCACCATCGCTGTTAAAGAGCTGCCCGGCATTTTCGCTATCACGAAATAGCGGCAATTCGCGATCTTCAAAACTGTGTCGACGCTGACGGGTCAGCAGTTTCGCCAGATAAGCAGGATCTTTAATATCGCCCCAGTAATAACGGCAGGGGTTGGTAAACAGGAGATGGATTTCAATATGTTTACCCAGCGCCTGTAGCGCCTGGAGATAAACAGGCGGTAACGCGGAAATACCGCATATAAAGACGCGCGAAGGTAGCCCCGGCGGGCAGGTCGTCGCGGACTCCAGCGTTTCGATAAAGCGCTGATAGAGATTGGCGCGGTGCCAGCGCGGTTGCCCGAGTTGATGGGTATATTCCACCAACGCCTTCCACAACGGCGCTTGCCAGGCCTGTGCTTCTCCCAGCCCTTCAACCAAATGTCCTGTTTCCCACTGTGCCAGCCAGTCCGGACGATAGACCAGATACTGGTCAAACAGGTCCGCCGCTTTTGAAGAAAGCTGGAACAGTTTTCGCTTGTCGCTATCGTCAGTCAGATAATGCCGCAACAGGGTAAAGTCTTCGCGCTCCAACAATTGCGGCAGCAGAGTCATCAGTTTCCAGCTCATGCTCTGTTTGTTAAAGGCGCTCTCTTTGGGGATTTCCGGTAACACCCGGACGAACATATCCCAGATAAAGCTCGCTGGCAGCGGAAAATCAATGTTTGCCGCAATACCAAACTTTTGCGACAGGGTCATTTGCAGCCACTGCGCCATACCGGTACTTTGCACCAGAATCATCTCTGGTTCGAAAGGATCGTCCAGCCGTTCGCGTTCGACAATAAACTCCATCAACGCTTCCAGCACGTCCAGACGATTGGAATGGTAGACCCTTAACATAGCGGCTCCTGACTACTGACGATTCGGGCAATGCAGGCGGGTCATCTCGCCTTCTCTGCCCCCGGGTGAAACTAGCGTAACGCTGATGCTGACACATCCCGCCTGCGATGTCTGCATTCGGTTGACCTGCCAGTTGGCAGGTGGCGAAATCGCGCGCAGTTGCGTTTGCTGCCAACCATGCCGCCAGAGCTGTTGGTACTGGTTTCTGCTGGCGAGACTGTTCATTAATGTTCGCTGGATACCCGATAACGCAGTGACAATCATCACCATCAGCACCATCGCAACCATTACCTCCGGCAGGCTAAAGCCTTGTTGATTCTTCAGGGAAGCTGACATAACGCCCTCTCTTTCAGCGGACAAAAATCGCTCCAGCCGCGTGGCGAAAAAACAATGTTTCCATCAATGACTTCGCCTGTTCGCCACAACGAAACGCCTTCATAACCGGCAATCAATAAGGCTTCATTATCTGCCAGTAAACGCAAACAAACCTGGGCATCGGTTCCAGCGTACTGCGAGCACTGAACTGCTGTCTGCGTCTGCCAGGAGTGCATTTTTCCCCACGCCAGCGCCGACTGAACGATGGCCTGGCGGCGCAATGACTGACTTTCCATGCTCACGCGAGAGGCAAAACTGCGATCCTGCTGACTCATTCCTTGCAATAGCAAGCTACCCAAAACCAGCAGCATCAGGACCAGAGCCAGTGACGAAACACCTTTTTCGCGGTTCACAGGTTGAATCCTGTCACGCTATAGCTGGCATCCACCACGGTTTGCGGTTCAGACTTACTGGCAGCACGCATATTAACCGTCAACACCGGCGAGAAGCCGCTGACATCCTGACGTACGACCTGAAAAGTGTCGATAATGATGGCATCCGGATTAGTGACTTTATCCCAGCCCTTACCTTCACAGGATGTCGCACCGCGTAGCGTTTCCAGCACATGCTCCTTCAGACGAAATCCAATCTGGTCAGACTCTTTTACCGGTTCGCGATCCCAGATACCGTTACTGTTCGCATCCCACTGCACAATGATACAGTCACCCTGTCCGACAATTTCCAGCCCTTCGCCGGTACAGCTGCCATGACAATAACCCGCCCTCTGGAGATGCTTCGCGACGGTAAATACCCGCAGCCAGATTTCATCTTCCAGCGCCAGCTTACGGGTGCTCGTTAAACTTTCACGCTGTAACGCAGGCAGAAAGCGTGCAGCCCCCAGCAACAATACGCTACTGATCGCCATAGCAATCAACACTTCCAGCAGAGAAAAACCTTGCTCTTTTACAGGCATCCTTCTGTTTCTCCTTGCTGACAAAGCCGGAGTCTTCCCCACGGCGAAACCACCAGCCACCACTCGCCCGTTGAGTTTTTGAAGCGAATATGCCCGGCCCATGCGGTATTGCGCAGGCCAAAGAAAGCAAGCGAAGGTGTCAGGTCGCTCATTTCGACTTCGGGCCAGCGTGGCACAAAGACCAATGGTGAACTGCCATGACAGGTATTGGCCCCAGCAGCGGAACTCACAAGGCACCATAACGTCCCCTCCCTGATAACGCTGATACTGTGGTCGCGGTTATGCCAGTTGGCATCTTCACGTAAATAGAGCAAATAGTCCCGCGCCTGGCTGGCGGTTTGCCATAGCCGTTGCGACTGCTGCCAGTATTGCCAGCCATAGAGTCCACTTGCGCTTAGCATGACCAAAATCAGCATCGCGACCAGCGTTTCAATCAGCGTATAACCACGTTGTGTTTTCATGCCGGCAGTATGGAGCGAGGAGAAAAAAAGACGAGGGCCAGTTTCTATTTCTTCGGCGCATCTTCCGGACTATTTACGCCGTTGCAGGACGTTGCAAAATTTCGGGAAGGCGTCTCGAAGAATTTAACGGAGGGTAAAAAAAACCGACGCACACTGGCGTCGGCTCTGGCAGGATGTTTCGTAATTAGATAGCCACCGGCGCTTTAATGCCCGGATGTGGATCGTAGCCTTCAATCTCAAAGTCTTCGAAACGGTAGTCGAAGATGGATTCGGGTTTACGTTTGATAATCAACTTCGGCAGCGGACGCGGTTCGCGGCTTAATTGCAGATGAGTTTGATCCATATGATTGCTGTACAGGTGCGTGTCGCCCCCCGTCCAGACAAAATCGCCCACTTCCAGATCACACTGCTGCGCCATCATATGCACCAGTAACGCGTAGCTGGCAATGTTAAACGGCAGGCCGAGGAAAACGTCACAGGAGCGCTGATAAAGCTGGCAAGAGAGTTTGCCGTCTGCCACATAGAACTGGAAGAACGCATGGCACGGTGCCAGCGCCATTTTATCCAGTTCGCCTACGTTCCACGCTGAAACAATAATGCGGCGCGAATCCGGGTCGTTTTTCAGCTGGTTCAGTACCGTAGTGATCTGGTCAATATGACGACCATCCGGCGTTGGCCAGGCGCGCCACTGTTTACCATACACTGGCCCGAGGTCGCCGTTTTCATCGGCCCATTCGTCCCAGATGGTGACATTGTTTTCGTGTAGATAAGCAATGTTAGTGTCGCCCTGCAGAAACCACAGCAGTTCATGGATGATGGAACGCAGGTGGCAACGTTTAGTTGTCACCAGCGGGAATCCATCCTGCAGGTTAAAACGCATCTGATGACCAAAAATGGAAAGCGTTCCGGTTCCGGTACGGTCGTTTTTCTGTGTGCCTTCGTCGAGCACTTTTTGCATCAGTTCTAAATACTGTTTCATGGTTCCTCAGGAAACGTGTTGCTGTGGGCTGCGACGATATGCCCAGACCATCATGATCACACCCGCGACAATCATCGGGATGGAAAGAATTTGTCCCATGCTGATGTACTGCACCCAGGCACCAGTAAACTGCGCGTCGGGCTGGCGGAAAAACTCAACAATGATGCGAAACGCGCCGTAACCAATCAGGAACAAACCTGAGACAGCTCCCATTGGGCGCGGTTTACGAATATACAGGTTGAGGATAATAAACAGCACTACACCTTCCAGCAACAGCTCGTAAAGCTGTGATGGGTGGCGCGGCAGCACACCGTAAGTATCGAAAATGGATTGCCACTGCGGGTTGGTTTGCAGCAGCAAAATATCTTCTGTACGGGAGCCAGGGAACAGCATGGCAAACGGGAAGTTCGGGTCAACGCGGCCCCACAATTCACCGTTAATAAAGTTGCCCAGACGCCCGGCACCAAGACCAAACGGAATGAGTGGTGCGATAAAATCAGAGACCTGGAAGAAGGAACGTTTAGTACGGCGGGCGAAGATAATCATCACCACGATAACGCCAATCAGGCCGCCGTGGAAAGACATGCCGCCGTCCCAGACACGGAACAGATACAGCGGATCGGCCATAAACTGCGGGAAATTGTAGAACAGAACATAACCAATACGTCCACCGAGGAAGACGCCGAGGAAGCCCGCATAGAGTAAGTTTTCAACTTCATTTTTGGTCCAGCCGCTGCCCGGACGATTCGCCCGTCGTGTTGCCAGCCACATTGCAAAAATGAAACCCACCAGATACATCAGGCCGTACCAGTGAAGCGCCACGGGTCCTATTGAGAAAATGACCGGATCAAACTCCGGAAAATGCAGATAGCTACTGGTCATCTGTCACCACAAGTTCTTGTTATTTCGCTGAAAGAGAACAGCGATTGAAATGCGCGCCGCAGGTTTCAGGCGCTCCAAAGGTGCGAATAATAGCACAAGGGGACCTGGCTGGTTGCCGGATACCGTTAAAAGATATGTATATGATCCGCGCTATAACCCTCCGCGAATCAGCCCGCCCATGCCGCGACGCTCCATAAAGGCTGCAACCTGATGGCGAACTTCGGTCGCCAGTTGCGCTTCCAGACTACGCTGCGCAAGATTTTCTGCGTCGGCATAATCAATGCGCCGCAGCAGGTATTTTACCCGCGCTACAGAACGTCCGTTCATAGACAGATGGCGATACCCAAGCCCAATGAGGATTGCCACGCACATGGGATCGCCCGCCATTTCACCGCACAAACGGAGATCGATTCCATGTATTTCCGCTTCCCGGGCGATCATCGCCAGAGCTCGTAACATTGCAGGATGAAGACTGTCATAAATGTTCGCCACCCGGGTATTGTTGCGATCAACGGCCAGAATGTATTGAGTCAGATCGTTGGTGCCAACAGAGATGAAATCGACCCGCTTTGCCAGATGCGGCAGCATAAATACCATTGACGGCACTTCCAGCATGATGCCGATACGTGGTTTGGGAATTTCGTAACCGATCATCTCCTCGACTTCACGTCCGGCACGTTCAATCAGGCGGCGTGCTTCATCAACTTCATCGAGGCTTGTGACCATCGGCAACAGAATATTCAGGTTGCCCGTAGCGGCATTAGCACGCAGCATCGCCCGCACCTGGATCAAGAAGATCTCCGGCTGATCGAGCGTAATGCGAATCCCACGCCAACCCAGGCATGGATTCTCTTCGCTGATCGGCATGTAAGGCAGCTGCTTATCTGCTCCGACATCCAGCGTACGCAAGGTGACGGGTTTATCATTGAACATTTGCAGCATCCCCTGATACTGCGCCACCTGTTCTTCTTCCGACGGGAAACCACTTTGCAGCATGAATGGGATTTCAGTGCGATAAAGACCGATGCCATCAATACGGCTGCCCAGTTTTTCTTCATGTTCCGGGCTTAAACCAGCATTGAGCATGACTTTTATACGCTCACCGCTTTTTAACTGCGCGGGTAAATTGACGTCATCTTCCGCCAGACGGCTAAGCTCAATCTCTTCACTAATTAGCCGCTGATATTCTTGCAGCAGTACCGGCTCCGGATCGACCAGCAATTCACCGCGATAGCCATCAACGATCAGCGTCCTACGATGCAGCACCGAAGGCTGAATATCCGCGCCCATCACGGTAGGGATCCCCAGCGCACGTACCATGATCGCAGCATGGGAGTTGGCTGCGCCATCTCGCACGACAACACCGACTAAGCGATCCTGGGGCAGCTCAGCAAGAGTTGTCGCTGACAGTTCATCTGCCACCAGAATGAAACGTTCCGGCCAGGCGTTCGGCCCTTGATTAGCGTCATCAAGATGAAACAGCAATCGCTGACCCAGCGCACGTAAATCGCCAGCCCGCTCTTTGAGATAGTTATCGCTTAGCGCGGCAAACTGTTCGGCAAATTTTTCAATGACCGTTTTTACCGCCCACTCTGCCACCGAGCCTTTATCAACCTCGGCAAACAATTCGCGACGCAGCCGGGTGTCCGAAAGCAGGTGCGAGTAAAGATCGAAAATAGCCGCCGTTTCTTTTTGTGCACCGGCGGCAAAGCGTTTGCTGTAGCGGCGAAACTCGTTTGCCGCTTCTTCCAGCGCCCCGGTCAGTCGTTCGCGTTCCAGAGCCGGATCCAGCGTTGATGCCTGATACACCTGTTCCATTAAAGGTAACGTGGCATCCTGCCAGCCTTCGGCAATCGCCACACCAGGTGCTGCCGGTAATGCGCGGATTCGCGTCTGGCGATATTGCCCAAACAGGGCAGTCAACTGCGACTGAGAAAGAATAGCTGCCATCTGGGTGGCAAGCGTCACCAGGAAGGATTCTTCACTTTCGTCATACTGGCGCAACTCTCGTTGCTGTACCACCAGTACACCAAGCAACTGGCGACGTTGAATAATTGGTACGCCTAAAAACGCGCGGAAACGTTCTTCTTTTACGGAGGGGATGTATTTGAAGCTGGGGTGCTTTTGCGCATCTGCAAGGTTTATCGGTTCCGCCAGCCTGCCAACCAGGCCGACGATCCCTTCATCAAACGCGAGCGTTACAGTGCGACCGCGTGGTTTTTTCAGCCCCCGGGTCGCCATCAGGTAGTAACAACGTCGATCATGATCGGCCAGGTAGACCGAACAGACCTCGGTATCCATCGCAAGACAGATGTCGGTAACCAGAATATTTAACGCCTCATTCAGGCGTGGTGCGCTGGCTACCTTTTCGACTATTTCGCGCAGGCGAGTGAGCATAATTGGCGTGACTTAACCTCTTTTACGTCGATAAGCAGATGCGTTTTGTGGTTTTGGCGTATTTTCCTGCAGTGACATCACCACACTCGCGAACTCTTTCATTACCCTACGGTAGACATCACGTTTAAATGACACCACCTGTCTGACCGGATACCAGTAACTTACCCATCGCCAGCCGTCAAACTCTGGTGTACTGCTGGTTTGCATATTGATTTCTGCATCGCCGCTCACCAGCTGCAAGAGAAACCATTTTTGTTTTTGGCCGATACAAACCGGCTTCGTGTCCCAACGCACCAAACGTTTCGGTAATTTGTAGCGCAACCAGTTACGCGTTGAAGCAAGGATTCGAACGTCTTTGCGGCTTAATCCTACTTCTTCAAACAATTCACGGTACATCGCCTGCTCTGCGGATTCTCCGGGGTTGATTCCGCCTTGCGGAAATTGCCAGGAGTGCTGACCAAATCGCCGGGCCCACATTACCTGCCCCTGGCGATTACAAATCACGATACCTACGTTTGGGCGGTAGCCATCGTCATCAATCACCGGACTACCTCAAAATAAAGCTTTATATACGAATGATTGTTTCATACTCCAGGAAGACGGTAAACCACTCTCTGCAGGGCATTACACACTAATAACAATTGAATAACTCACAGTTATGTGCAGAGTTATAAACAGAGGAAGGGGTGGATAGCCGTTTTTATTCACCTTTTCTGTGGATAGAGTTGTGAAGAACTACGGAATTACTACGGGAAAACCCGGAGCATTCTGAATAAGCCCGATATAGACATTTTAAAATATTCATTATTAGTCAATGCATTACATGTAATTTGAGTAATGAAAAAGAGTAATTCGTGACCCAGGTCACACCTCTCATTTACGGGTTGGCGAAAGATCAACCAATGCCGTATTTATCCACAGAATGTGCCACTAAGTTAAGCACTGAACCACTAAAAACTGGAGTTTCGTCGCACGTCAAGGCTGTAAATGGAAACAGTAGTGGAGGTTTTTCACAGTTATCCCAGCTTTCTGTGGATAACATGGTGTAAGATCCTGTTTATTTTCAGTGACCAGATTTGGAAAACCCGTTGCAGTGTTGCGCAACTCGATTACCGGCAACCTAAAAAGCAATATAAATCAGAGAATTGAACAACGCATGTGGAAAAAGTTACACTGCGAATATTCGGCACATAATTGCTGTTTGTTTTTTAATCAAGGTATCATGACATGTCCCAACCTCGCCCACTGCTCTCTCCTCCCGAAACTGAAGAACAGTTGTTAGCGCAAGCACAGCAACTTTCTGGTTATACATTGGGAGAACTGGCGGCACTTGCCGGGCTGGTTACGCCAGAGAATTTAAAACGCGATAAAGGCTGGATTGGCGTGTTACTGGAGATCTGGCTAGGTGCCAGCGCAGGGAGTAAACCTGAGCAAGATTTTGCTGCTCTGGGCGTGGAACTTAAAACTATCCCTGTGGATAGTCTTGGTCGTCCGCTGGAAACAACATTCGTTTGTGTTGCCCCGTTAACGGGCAATAGCGGGGTGACCTGGGAAACCAGCCACGTGCGCCACAAACTCAAACGCGTACTGTGGATACCAGTTGAAGGCGAGCGCAGCATCCCGCTGGCGCAGCGTCGCGTTGGATCACCGTTGCTGTGGAGCCCGAATGAAGAGGAAGACCGACAGCTACGCGAAGACTGGGAAGAATTAATGGATATGATTGTTCTCGGTCAGGTTGAGCGGATTACCGCTCGTCACGGGGAATATTTACAGATACGACCGAAAGCAGCGAATGCGAAAGCGCTTACCGAAGCCATTGGTGCCCGGGGCGAACGGATTCTGACGCTGCCACGCGGCTTTTATTTGAAGAAGAATTTCACCAGTGCGCTACTGGCCCGTCATTTTCTGATCCAGTAGCCATCGCTTTGACCTGCCGCTTTCCGGGCATATAATTACCGCTTCATTTTTTTGGCAGGGCTTTTTAGATGTTATTTGCATGGATAACCGATCCTAACGCCTGGCTTGCGCTCGGTACGCTGACGCTGCTGGAGATCGTTCTTGGGATCGACAATATTATTTTCCTTTCTCTGGTGGTGGCAAAGCTTCCCACAGCACAACGTGCTCATGCGCGCCGTCTGGGGTTGGCGGGAGCCATGGTTATGCGTCTGGCGCTGCTGGCATCAATCGCCTGGGTTACGCGCCTGACAAATCCGCTTTTTACAATATTCAGTCAGGAAATTTCCGCCCGTGATTTGATTCTGCTTCTGGGTGGCTTGTTCCTTATCTGGAAAGCCAGCAAGGAAATCCACGAATCCATTGAAGGTGAAGAAGAAGGGCTGAAAACACGCGTTTCATCATTCCTCGGCGCTATCGTGCAGATTATGCTGCTGGATATTATCTTCAGCCTCGACTCGGTGATTACCGCTGTGGGTCTGTCAGATCACCTGTTTATTATGATGGCCGCCGTGGTGATTGCCGTAGGCGTGATGATGTTCGCCGCGCGCTCGATTGGTGATTTTGTCGAACGCCATCCTTCGGTAAAAATGCTGGCGCTCTCTTTCCTGATTCTGGTCGGCTTTACCCTGATTCTGGAAAGTTTCGACATCCACGTACCGAAAGGTTACATCTACTTCGCGATGTTCTTCTCTATTGCGGTTGAAAGCCTCAACCTGATTCGCAACAAAAAGAACCCGCTCTGATACTCCGTACGCTCTCCTGCGGGAGGGCGTACTCACTCCTGTTACCCTCACAGTTTAAGATTTTCCTGCTTTCAAGATATATAACGTCGGTTTATAAACAGACTATTATCATAGGTGGGCCAAATGAGGATAACCGGATGAAAAAATGGGCAGTAATAATTTCTGCAGTCGGACTGGCGTTTGCTGTTTCCGGGTGTTCCAGTGATTACGTCATGGCGACCAAAGATGGCCGTATGATTTTGACCGATGGAAAACCTGAAATTGATGATGATACCGGGCTGGTGAGTTATCACGATCAGCAAGGTAACGCGATGCAAATTAACCGTGATGATGTTTCGCAAATTATTGAACGTTAACAAATAAGGTCAGCATCCGGCTGGCCTTAAGATTTTTCTCTTTCCCTTTTCCCTTCCCTCTGCCATTTTTATATTCCTTATGTCGTGATTATAAAAAGGAAACGGCTATGCAATATCACCGTATACCCCACAGTTCGCTGGAAGTCAGCACGCTGGGGCTTGGCACGATGACGTTTGGTGAACAGAACAGCGAAGCCGACGCCCACGCACAACTCGACTATGCCGTCGCTCAGGGCATTAACCTTATCGACGTTGCCGAAATGTACCCAGTACCTCCGCGCCCCGAAACGCAAGGGTTAACCGAAACCTACGTCGGCAACTGGCTGGCGAAACATGGCAGCCGCGAAAAGTTAATTATCGCCTCCAAAGTGAGCGGACCGTCGCGCAATAATGACAAGGGCATCCGCCCGGATCAGGCGCTGGACCGGAAGAATATCCGCGAAGCGTTGCATGACAGCCTCAAGCGCCTACAGACTGATTACCTCGATCTTTATCAGGTGCACTGGCCGCAGCGCCCAACCAACTGCTTTGGCAAACTCGGTTATAGCTGGACGGATTCTGCGCCTGCAGTTTCGCTGCTGGATACGCTGGACGCACTGGCAGAGTACCAACGCGCGGGAAAAATTCGTTATATCGGCGTGTCGAACGAAACTGCATTTGGCGTAATGCGCTACCTGCATCTGGCGGACAAACACGATCTGCCGCGTATTGTCACCATTCAGAACCCTTACAGTCTGTTAAACCGCAGTTTTGAAGTAGGTCTGGCAGAAGTCAGCCAGTATGAAGGGGTCGAACTGCTGGCCTATTCGTGCCTGGGTTTCGGCACGCTGACCGGGAAATATCTCAATGGTGCAAAACCCACTGGCGCACGTAATACGCTCTTTAGTCGGTTCACCCGCTATAGCGGTGAGCAAACGCAAAAAGCCGTCGCGGCGTATGTTGATATTGCCAGACGTCATGGACTGGATCCTGCTCAGATGGCGCTCGCGTTTGTACGCCGTCAACCGTTTGTTGCCAGCACTCTGCTGGGCGCAACCACGATGGAGCAGCTGAAAACTAACGTCGAAAGTTTGCATCTGGAGTTAAGCGAAGACGTATTAGCTGAAATTGAAGCGGTGCATCAGGTTTATACTTATCCGGCACCATAAGATTAACGCCGGTTAAAACCGGCGTTAAATATTAATGACGGCGCTGCCAGATCCACAGCGCCGTTATTGCCAGCGCAAACAGCGCACCGAAGCCAATGCCAATGGGCACGACCGGGATGCCTACCATTACCGCCAGCGAGTAAATGCCCAGCATCAACAACATGGCGCTGTTTTCGCCAAGGTTTTGTACTGCAATCGCATTCCCCGCCCCGACGCTTTTTTTACCCCGCTCCTGTAGCAACGCATTGAGCGGAACGACAAAAAAGCCCCCCATCACGCCAATCAGCATCAACAAGGCATAGGCTGGCAGCAGCTCGTGTTGCAGGGAAAAAATCAGTACCACCACGCCAATCAAAATCCCGGCTGGCATACAGCGTGACACGGTTTCCAGCGTAACTAACTTCGCTGCCGCACCTGCGCCAACCACGATACCAATCGCTACCATCGCGTTGAGATAGGTGGGCGTAGCGTTATCGGTAATGCCCAGCGCCACCGGTACCCACAGCACCAACAGGAAACGCAGCGTGACACCCGCTCCCCAGAATAAACTGGTGCCCACCAGCGAAAAACGCGTTTCACCATTGCGCCATAGCGAGGTGCAGGCATTCAGGAAACTGCGGGTCATGTTGATGAGATTCCAGGACTGCCCCGGACGCGCCGCCGCCAGTTTGGGAATGTAGATATTGGCAACGACCGCACCACCGTAGGCCAGTGCGCATGCGGCCAGGGCGACGAGGACATGCCAGTCAGCCAGCACACCACCGGCTACGGAACCGAGCAAAATCGCCGCTATGGTAGAAGCTTCCATTAAACCGTTAGCTTTCACTAACTTACTACCCGTGGTTAATTCGCCGAGAATACCGTATTTCGCCGGTGAATAGGCTGCAGCACCAACACCCACCAGCGTATAGCCGAGAAACGGATTGATACCAAAGCAGATACTGGCTGCGCCCAGCAGCTTCAGGCCGTTGGCAAACATCATCACCCGGCCTTTGGCGAAGCTATCCGCCACCTGCCCGACAAACGGCGCAAAAAGAATGTAAGCACCTACAAACACCATTTGCAGGATGGGCTGGCTCCACTCCGGATAGAACTGCGCTTTCAGTAACGCCAGAGTGGCAAACAGTAGGGCATTATCGCCAAACGCAGAGAGAAACTGCGCCACGATAACCGCTTTCATCCCCTTCGACCACAACGAAGTGTTAGTGTGCACTGACTCACTCATCGTGTTGTTCCGCTTCGTCTACCCAGCTTTTCAACGTGACAAAGTCAGGTTTGCCGCTGCCAAGTAATGGCATCTGTTTCAGATAGCGAATATCGCGCGGTACAGCAAGCTCCGGCACGCCGTGCTCGCGGGCATACTGTTGCAACTTATCGCGCGTCAGTTCGTTATCTGTGGTGAAAAGCACCAGTGCCTCGCCTTTGCTGGCATCGCTCTTAATCGCAGTGGCATGGACTTTATCTGGCGAAACACCAAGTGCCAGTTGTTCCACCATTTCCAGCGACACCATTTCGCCTGCAATTTTGGCAAAGCGTTTTGCGCGGCCCTGAATCTGCACAAAGCCCTGCTCGTCAAAACGCACAATATCGCCAGTGTCATACCAGCCGCGCTCCATTTCGCCGCGAACATTCTCGGCGGTGGGCACTTCCAGTACACCTGGCTTCTCCACCCGCAGATAGCCGTTCATTATGTTCGGCCCTTTCAGTTGCAGGCGTCCGCCCTCTTCGATACCAGGAACCGACAACAGGCGCGCATCCATTCCTGGTAGAATACGCCCTACCGTACCGGGTTTCGCCGCCATCGGTACGTTGATAGAAACGACAGGCGCGCACTCGGTTACACCATAGCCTTCAAGGATGCGCAGGCCAAATTTATCCTGCCAAAGCTGTTTGGTACTTTCTTGTAGTTTTTCTGCGCCTGCCACCACATAGCGTAGACGATAGAAGTCATACGGGTTGGCGAAACGCGCGTAGTGACCGAGGAAAGTCGAGGTACCGAACAACACGGTGCAACTGCGGTCATACACCAACTCCGGCACAATGCGGTAATGCAGCGGGCTTGGATAAAGGAACACTTCTGCACCTGTAAGCAGTGGCGTAAACAGGCCTACCGTCAGCCCAAAGGAGTGAAACAGCGGTAATGCCGACATAAAGCGATCGTTGGTGGTGAAGTCGGCAATCGTTTTAATCTGCTCGACGTTCGCCAGAATGCTTTTATGGCTATGGACGACGCCTTTTGGATGGCCTTCAGAACCGGAGGTAAAGAGGATCAGCGCCTCTTCTTCCGGCTGCTGTTTTACCTGCGCCAGGCGCGGCATCAGCAAATGAGCGAAGATCCATACTTTGTCGGCAGTGGTGACATCTGCTTTTAAATCTTCCAGATAGACCCAGCGCACCTGAGTAAGTTGCTCCGGCAGATGCCAGAGTTTGCCTTTATCGAGAAACTGGCGGGAAGTGAAGATGGTTTTGATTTCAGCCGCCGTAATAGCACTGGTCAGCCCTTTTACCCCAGCAGTGTAGTTCATCATTGCGGGAATGCGGCGACGCGCGATGGCCCCAAAAATCACTGCCGCACTGATGCCTGCATTGGGCAGCATTAAGCCGATGCGTTCGCCTTCAACACTGTATTTTTCAAGGATGCGTCCAACAAACAGCGTTTTCGTAAGCAATTTGCGATAGGAGTCTGGGGTAAAGTTGACGTCTTCGACACATTTCTTCCCGGCTCCGAAGCGGTACATTGCACTCAGTAAAGATTCGTACAGAGTTTCACGCGGGCGCACCGCCATACGCGCTTCCATCATTATTTGATGCAGCATTTCGCCAGCGATTTTGCGACGGTCACGGGCACGCGGCGCATCCGGCATCGCCACCTGCGTTGGTGGCAAAATATGCAGAGTAATTTGCGGGAACAAGCGACGTTTAACCAGACCTTTCAGGCGGCTGAAGTGCGTAAGTTCCGCCCCTTCAATACGCACAGGAATAACCGTTGCACCAGACTTCGCCGCGACAAAACCCGCGCCATCGTAGATTTTCATCAGCGAGCCTGTAGTGGTGATGCGTCCTTCAGGGAAAATCACCACTGGTCGGCCCTGTTCCACCAGACGTACCAGATGTTTAATAGCCATAGGTTGCGTCGGGTCGAGAGGAACAAAGTCGATAAATGATTTCAGCCAACGCATATACCACTGTTGGCTTATTGAGGTGTAAACGGCAAACACTGGACGCACAGGTAAAAACAGTCCAAGCAAAATGCCATCAATAAAAGAGACGTGATTAGGCGTAATTAGAACGCGCTCGCCCTTCAGTGCCTGGGTGTCACCCGTAACGCGAACGCGATACAAAACACGGCACAAATTTCGAAAAAAGCTAAAAAGCATTCCAACTCCCTTTGCTCTGATTCAGTAAAAGCGAATGGAGGGAGATTACACGAGATAAAGAACGCGAGCGACAGTAAATTAGGTGCGAAAAAAAACCTGCGCATCCGCGCAGGTTGGTGCAAGAGACAGGGTACGAAGAGCGTACCGAATAATCTCACCAATCAATACCTCTGGGATCTTGATTGTGGTCTGCACGACGACTCTTCGCCAGCGAGAAAACGCAAAGGAATGAAGGGAAATGCAACGAGGTGTGTAAATTGTCGGTTACTGTTACAGATTGATGACCGGCCAAAAAAAACCTGCGCATCTGCGCAGGCTGGTGTAATTCATGTGCTCAACCCGAAGTTGACTTCACCTATCAATACCTCTGGGATCACCACTTTAGCAACCTGAAGCCAAACGCCACCAGCGGTCAATCGCAACAGCATTTCGCAAAGTGTAACCAAAGGTTTGCAATCTCTTTTTTTGTCTTACTTATTTGCGTTTGGCTCACATTCCCACGATGAAAACACGCCACCCCTTGAACCAACGGGCGTTTTCCGTAACACTGAAAGAATGTAAGCGTTTACCCACTAAGGTATTTTCATGGCGACCATAAAGGATGTAGCCCGACTGGCAGGCGTTTCAGTCGCCACCGTTTCCCGCGTCATTAATAATTCACCTAAAGCCAGCGAAGCTTCCCGGCTGGCTGTGCATAGTGCAATGGAGTCTCTTAGCTATCACCCGAACGCCAACGCCCGTGCGCTGGCGCAGCAGACCACTGAAACGGTCGGTCTGATCGTTGGTGATGTTTCCGATCCGTTTTTCGGTGCAATGGTGAAAGCGGTCGAACAGGTGGCTTATCACACCGGTAATTTCTTATTGATTGGCAACGGTTACCACAACGAACAAAAAGAGCGTCAGGCTATTGAGCAACTGATCCGCCATCGCTGTGCTGCGTTGGTCGTCCATGCCAAAATGATCCCGGATGCCGATTTAGCCTCATTAATGAAACAAATGCCCGGTATGGTGCTGATCAACCGTATCCTGCCTGGCTTTGAAAACCGTTGTATTGCTCTTGACGATCGTTACGGTGCCTGGCTGGCAACGCGTCATTTAATTCAGCAAGGTCATACCCGCATTGGTTATCTGTGCTCTAACCACTCTATTTCTGACGCCGAAGATCGTCTGCAAGGGTATTACGATGCCCTTGCTGAAAGTGGTATTGCGGCCAATGACCGGCTGGTGACATTTGGCGAACCAGACGAAAGCGGCGGCGAACAGGCAATGACCGAGCTTTTGGGACGAGGAAGAAATTTCACTGCGGTAGCCTGTTATAACGATTCAATGGCGGCGGGTGCGATGGGCGTTCTCAATGATAATGGTATTGATGTACCGGGTGAGATTTCGTTAATTGGCTTTGATGATGTGCTGGTGTCACGCTATGTGCGCCCGCGCCTGACCACCGTGCGTTACCCAATCGTGACGATGGCGACCCAGGCTGCCGAACTGGCTTTGGCGCTGGCGGATAATCGCCCTCTCCCGGAAATTACTAATGTCTTTAGTCCGACGCTGGTACGTCGCCATTCAGTGTCAACTCCGTCGCTGGAGGCAAGTCATCATGCAACCAGCGACTAACCGCAGTTAAAGCAATTCCAGCGCCAGTAATTCTTCGATGGTCTGGCGACGGCGAATCAACCGCGCCTGACCATTATCAAACAGAACTTCTGGTAACAGCGGACGGCTGTTGTAGTTGGATGACATTGATGCGCCATATGCCCCTGTATCATGCAGTACCAGATAATCACCCGCCTTCACTTCCGGCAAGGCGCGGGTTTCAACATTTCCCCCTTCCTGCTGGGTAAAGACATCGCCCGATTCACATAACGGTCCGGCGACGACGGTTTCCACCGTTGGCGCGTGTTCCAGAGAACGACCATCAGCTGCCAGGGCACTGATATGGTGGTAACTACCGTACATTGCCGGGCGCATCAGATCGTTGAACCCGGCATCAACCAGCACAAAGTGGCGGCTCCCCATTTGTTTGACGCTCCGCACCTGAGTAATTAATACGCCAGACTGCGCTACCAGGAAGCGACCCGGTTCAATTTCCAGTTTCACAGGGTGGCCCAAATGGCGGGCGATTTGCTCACGCGCGGCATTCCACAGACCATAATAATGTTCGGTATCAACCGCCTCTTCACCCTGTTGATAAGGAACAGAAAGCCCACCGCCCGCAGAAATAGCCTGTAAATCCTGACCGAATTCGATGACCTGACGCACCATAGCACCACACACCTGTTCCAGATGGGCATAATCAACGCCAGAACCAATGTGCATGTGAATGCCGACCAGCTGCAGATGATGACGTTGTATCACGTCCAGTGCGGCGGGCAGATCGGTGTACCAGATACCGTGCTTGCTGTTTTCGCCACCGGTATTGGTTTTTTGGCTATGTCCGTGACCAAACCCCGGATTAACGCGCAGCCATACCCGATGCCCTGGCGAAACCAGGCCCAGTTGGTCGAGCATATCAACAGAACCCGCATTCACCGGAATTTGCAATTCACTGACGCGTTCAAGCGTCGCCTTATCGATAACATCTGCCGTAAAAACAATATCATCGGGGTGCGTTTGCGGATTGTAACCCGCCGCCAACGCACGCTCTATTTCGCCTAACGAGACGGAATCCACTTTCACGCCCTGCTCACGCATTAAGCGCAAAATATGAATATTGGAACAGGCTTTCTGTGCAAAGCGCACCACATCAAACTGTTTCAGCGCTGCAATCTGCCGACGAATAATTTGCGCATCGTAGACCCACACCGGGCAGCCAAATTCAGCGGGCAAACGCAGCAGATTTTCGGCGGTGAGATCGGTATCGGTGCTGAACAGTGAATGTGGCATAACAAACTCCAGATAAGTGCTTTTTTATGATTACGCCACATCATAAAAAGAATAAAAAATATCGATTTATGTCGAGTCTATGCAAAAATGATATGGATTACCGGATTGCGAGAGAGCGCTAATGGCCGCCGTTAACTTACGTCATATTGAAATTTTTCATGCGGTAATGACCGCCGGAAGCCTGACTGAGGCAGCACACCTGCTACACACCTCACAGCCAACCGTCAGCCGCGAACTAGCGCGCTTTGAGAAGGTGATCGGGCTAAAATTGTTTGAGCGCGTACGTGGACGATTACATCCTACCGTGCAAGGACTGCGTCTGTTTGAAGAAGTGCAACGATCCTGGTACGGACTGGATCGCATTGTCAGCGCCGCAGAAAGTCTGCGCGAGTTTCGCCAGGGAGAACTGTCTATTGCCTGCCTGCCGGTCTTTTCGCAATCTTTTTTACCGCAGCTCCTGCAACCCTTTCTGGCACGTTATCCCGATGTCAGCTTAAATATCGTGCCCCAGGAATCACCGCTACTTGAAGAGTGGCTCTCGGCCCAGCGTCATGATTTAGGACTCACTGAGACACTCCATACGCCTGCGGGAACAGAACGTACCGAATTACTCTCTTTAGATGAAGTGTGTGTGTTACCTCCGGGTCATCCGCTGGCGGTAAAAAAGGTATTAACGCCGGGTGATTTTCAGGGTGAGAACTACATCAGCCTTTCCCGTACTGACAGCTATCGCCAGTTGCTGGATCAGCTATTTACTGAACATCAGGTTAAACGACGCATGATCGTAGAAACCCACAGCGCCGCGTCAGTCTGCGCAATGGTACGGGCGGGGGTAGGTGTTTCGGTGGTTAACCCGCTCACCGCACTGGATTATGCGGCAAGCGGTTTAGTGGTGCGGCGGTTCAGTATTGCGGTTCCGTTCACCGTCAGCCTGATCCGCCCCCTGCACCGCCCGTCATCAGCGCTGGTGCAGGCGTTTAGTGAGCATTTACAAGCGGGGTTACCGAAACTGGTCACTTCTCTTGACGCTATTTTGTCGTCAGCTACGACAGCATAAAAGCGACAGCATCCTCGGCATGGATCGCCGCAGTATCAAACACAGGCAAAACACTGCGCTCTTCTGGCACCAGTAAACCAATTTCTGTGCAGCCAAAAATGACGCCCTGTGCGCCCTGTTCTGCAAGGCGAGCAATCACTTGCGCATAATAAGCGCGTGACGCTTCGGTAAATTGCCCCAGACACAGTTCTTCAAAAATAATCTGATTAATTTTCGCCCGTTCATCCGCTTCAGGAATAAGACAATTGATGGAAAATTGTTCCGTCAGCCGCCCGCGATAAAAATCCTGTTCCATGGTGTAACGCGTACCCAGCAGCGCCACACGAGTCATTCCGGCCCCGGTAATTGCACGTCCGGTGGCATCCGCAATGTGTAAGAAAGGCAGAGTGCAACGTGACTCAATGGCATCCGCCACTTTATGCATCGTATTGGTACATAACACAATACCTTCTGCGCCCGCCCGCTGTAAGCCAAGCGCCGCCTCAGCCAGAATGTCCCCGGTTTTATCCCATTCCCCGCGACGCTGGCACTCTTCTATTTCATGAAAATCGACGCTATGTAGCAGCACTTGCGCAGAGTGAAGCCCACCAAGCCGCTGTTTAATGCCTTCATTTATCAGACGATAGTAAGGAATGGTGGATTCCCAGCTCATTCCTCCCAGCAAACCAATTGTTTTCATTCCTCTCTCCTGATGTGTGTTACCGCAACAAGGCTGAATAAGGAACGAGACAAACGCCTCAACGGCCAGGTGCCCGATCTCTATTAACGAAAAAAGGGCCGGATGTACAGCACATCCGGCCCGTGAAATCAGACGCCGATATTTCTCAACTTCTCGCCTGCCATCAGTTTGCGTTCGATATGTTCCAGCGTGACATTTTTGGTTTCCGGAATGAGCCAGAAAGTGATGCCCACAAACGCAATGTTCAGCGCAGTGTAGAGCCAGAACGTACCGGCAGCGCCAATGCTATCAAGCAGTGTCAGGAAGGTCGCGCCGATAATCATATTCGACACCCAGTTTGTCGTCGTCGAACAGGTAATACCGAAATCGCGGCATTTCAGCGGCTGAATTTCAGAGCACAGGATCCACACCACTGGCGCGGCGCTCATCGCATAACCGGCAATACACATCATCGTCATGCCAACAGAGAGCCAGGACAAGCCACTGGAAGCCGTACCGTTATCAAACTGCATCAGGCAATAGCCCAGCACCAGAGTGCCTAACGCCATCACGCTGAAACCAATTTTCAGAGCCGGTTTACGACCTGCTTTATCTACCGTAAAGACCGCAATGAAGGTCGCGAACATAAAGGTCAGTCCCACGACCAGAGTCGCAATCATCTGTTGTTCTGTGGTCGTAAAGCCCGCCATTTTGAAGATACGCGGCGCATAGTACATGATGATGTTCATACCGGTAAACTGCTGCATCGCCTGCAACAACATACCGAGAAACACAGCACGACGGACGTTACGGTTGATCTTAAACAGTGCCCAACCGCCTTGTTTTAACTTCAGGCTTTCACGAATTTCGTTGAGTTCTTCTCGCGCTTTTTCCGACGTATCGCGCAGCATACGCAACACTTCTTCCGCCTCAATATGACGCCCCTTTTCCGCCAGCCAGCGCGGGCTATTTGGCAGGAAGACCACCAGAATAATCAGCAGGACTGCTGGTAAAGCAAGAACCCCCAACATTGCGCGCCAGTTACCGCTATAACTGAACGCTGTATCGGATAAAAACGCCAGCACGATGCCGAGTGTGACCATCAACTGGTACATACTGATCATCTTACCGCGAACGTTTTCACTTGCCATTTCAGAAAGATACAGAGGAGCGGTGTAAGACGCGATCCCGACAGCAATGCCCAGCACCACACGAGCGGCGATTAACATCTCTACGCTGGTCGCAAAAGCGGACCCTATAGAACCGAGTACAAACAGGATGGCCCCCGCCATCAGGCTGTATTTACGACCCAGGCGGAACGACAGCCAACCATTAAACAGCGCACCAATTGCTGCGCCGAGCATCATGCTACTAACCACCCATTCCTGCAAACGACTGGTCAGCACAAAGTGATCGGTAATGAACGGCAACGCTCCGGCGATTACGCCGATATCAAGACCAAATAACAATCCTGCGACCGCAGCAGCTACCGAAACAAACATATTCATACGCCGCGTATCCCGCAAAGAACGTGGCGTTAAAGCAGATTCCGTATTGATAGTAACCATTTTTTCCTGCCAGCAGAGAGTAAGACATAGTGAAAAAATACGTGAACAACTCACGCAGGTGTCAGGTCGGAAACAGCATAAATATGGATTAAATTGCTGCGACATGTCGTTATGTGATGGATATTCCAATTTTCAAATTAAGTTGAATTATTGAGATTATTATTAACCACCTAATTTTACAGCAGATAAAATTCATAAAGTTCATTAATTGATAATTAATATGGATTATTTCATAACCATGATATGGATTATGATGATCTACAGGTATAAAAAACCCTGCCATGCGGCAGGGTCATAAAAGTAAGAAGAATGAATTAACGCGCCAGCCAACCGCCATCCACGGCAATGGTATAACCATTCACATAATCTGAAGCGCTGGAGGCAAGGAACACTATCGGCCCCATCAGGTCACTCGGCAGTCCCCAACGACCAGCTGGAATGCGGTCGAGAATTTCCGCGCTACGTTGTTCATCTGCCCGTAGTTGTTGAGTATTGTTGGTCGCCATGTAACCCGGAGCTATCGCATTAACATTAATGTTGTGTTTAGCCCATTCGTTCGCCATCAATCGCGTCACACCCATCACGCCGCTTTTTGATGCGGTATAAGAAGGCACACGGATCCCGCCCTGGAAGGAGAGCATTGACGCGATATTGATAATCTTGCCGCCATTGCCTTGCGCGATAAAGTGTTTCGCCGCTGCCTGAGACATGAAGAATACGCTCTTGATATTCAGGTTCATGACATCGTCCCAGTCTTTTTCGCTGAACTCGAGAGCGTCTTCGCGGCGAATCAATCCGGCGTTATTCACCAGGATATCAATATGACCAAATTCAGCTACCGCGCGATCCAGCAGTCCAGGAATGCCATCAATCTTTCGCAGATCGGCGGTCAGGCTTAAAAAACGACGCCCCAGCGCCGTGACCTGCTCGATGGTTTCAGTCGGTTCAACGATGTTAATGCCAACAATGTCACAGCCCGCTTGCGCCAGCCCCAACGCCATCCCCTGGCCCAGCCCAGTATCACAACCAGTGACGACCGCAACTTTACCTTCGAGAGAAAATGCACTTAAAATCATAACAATACCTTATTCGTTTATGCCCACAACTAGCGCAAATCTTTAACGGCCACATGGTCCATATCATCAAAGACCTGGTTTTCACCGACCATGCCCCAGATAAAGGTATAAGCTTTGGTTCCGACGCCGGAATGAATCGACCAGCTCGGGGAGATCACCGCCTGCTCGTTATGCATCACAATATGACGCGTTTCTTGCGGCTGCCCCATCATGTGGAAAACGCAGGCGTCATCATCCATATTGAAATAGAAATAAACTTCCATCCGGCGCTCGTGGGTGTGACACGGCATGGTGTTCCACAAGTTACCCGGAGCCAGCTCCGTCAGCCCCATACTCAATTGGCAGGTTTCCAGTACATCCGGGACAAAATATTTGTTAATCGTGCGACGGTTACTGGTGAGGTTATCGCCTAACGTGACTGGAGATACTTCGTCCGGTGTGACTTTTTTGGTGGGATACGTCGTATGCGCGGGTGCGCAATTGTAATAAAACTTCGCCGGAGTGCCGGTATCAATACTGGCAAAGACAACTTCTTTTGCACCTTTACCAACATACAGGGCGTCGCGGTGACCGATTTCATAGCATTGGCCATCGACAGTAATCGTACCGGCACCGCCAATATTGATAACACCTAACTCGCGACGTTCAAGGAAATAGCTTACGCCGAGTTGTTTACCAACTTCCCCGCCAACGGAAACCGTTTTAGTTATCGGCATAATGCCGCCAACAATAATTCGGTCAATGTGGCTGTAAACCATGGTGTACTCATCGGCGACAAATACCTTTTCAACCAAAAATTCATTGCGCAGCCCTTGGGTATCCAGCGTTTTTGCGTGCGCACTGTGGATGCTCTGTCTTACGTCCACATCAACCTCCGATAATCAGTGAAGCGTGAAAATAGAAAACGATAGTGAAACACTGTTTCGTTTTCTCTATAAAGGGATGATATGCCCATGGGCTAGGGTTTTCAATTAAAAATAAAACAATGTTTCATTTTTAAGTTAAGGATTAAAAAAAGTGCAGTGTCGATCACGAATATGTCATGAGAATGGAAAAATGAGGGAGCCCAGAAAATGTATGTCGACTTGCCAGCCATCATTATTCAACAGATTAATGACGGCAGATATTTATCGGTAAGGAGGAAATGCAGAGCTATTCGTCACGTTCAATGGTCAATGCCACGCCCTGGCCCCCGCCGATACAAAGCGTTGCCAGTCCTTTGCGGGCATTACGTTTCACCATTTCATGAACCAGAGAAACCAGGATTCGGCAACCGGAAGCGCCTATCGGGTGACCAAGTGCGATCGCACCACCATTGACATTGACCCGACGCTCATCCCACTCAAGCATCTTGCCAACCGAAAGCGCCTGTGCAGCAAACGCTTCATTAGCCTCGATAAGATCGACATCAGCCAACTGCCAGCCTACACGCTCCAGGCAACGGCGGGTCGCATACACCGGCGCAATTCCCATCAATGCCGGATCTACACCAACGCTGGCAAATGCGCGAATGCGGGCCAGCACGGGTAAATTCAACGCTCGTGCTTTGGCTTCGCTCATCATCATTACCGCAGCTGCGCCATCGTTTATGGATGATGCATTACCCGCTGTCACAGAACCGAGACTATCAAATGAAGGATTTAAACGGGCTAAACCTTCTGCACTGGCGTCAGTGCGTGGCTGTTCATCGGTATCAACAACCAACGTCTGACCGTTACTTTGGGTCATTACCGGGACGATCTCATCTTTAAATCGTCCGGCGTCAATCGCCGCTCGCGCTTTTTGTTGCGAGCTAAGTGCGTAAGCATCCTGCAATTGACGGCTGATGCCATATTCGCGAGCCAGATTTTCGGCGGTGACACCAATATGATAATCATTGAAGGCATCCCATAACCCATCATGCACAAGACTGTCAACCAGCTGGCTATTGCCAAGCTGTGCACCGGTGCGGCTATCAGTCAGAACATGTGGTGCGCGGCTCATGTTTTCCTGGCCACCGGCGATGACAATATCAGCCTCGCCACACTGTATCGCCTGAGTAGCCAGATGCAGTGCTTTAAGTCCGGAACCGCAGACGTCATTAATCGTGATTGCAGAAACGCTATTAGGCAGACCACCTTTAATAGCCGATTGCCTTGCCGGATTCTGCCCTGCCCCTGCAGTCAACACCTGACCAAGAATTACTTCATCCACCGCATATGCAGGAACGCCGGTACGTTCTATTAACGCTTTCACGACCAGACTACCAAGTTCCACGGCGGAATGACCCGCTAACGCACCGCGAAAGCAGCCGATAGGTGTCCGTAACGCCCCGACAATCACAACGTCTTTCATCACAACCTCGCACCAATTAACAGTGCAATAGTAAATGATTGTTAATTACAGTTATCTTAATTGTTTAAAAAAAGTGATTTTTATCACAAAGGAAATATGCCTGAGCAGTAGTCAGAGTCATAACTGGCACGTAAGGTTTGCAACCACTAACCCACCAATAGAGGGGGTAGATAGGGCGTTAATCTCCCATACTTAACCTGGTTTATGGTAAATTGCCCTCCATTTTGTTTAATTTGTAGATGATACGTTCAGATAATGTCTAATATTTGGTCTAAAGAAGAAACTCTGTGGAGTTTCGCGCTCTACGGCACAGCCGTTGGTGCAGGCACGCTCTTCCTTCCTATTCAGTTAGGTTCGGCAGGGGCTGTGGTCCTGTTTATTACTGCTCTGGTCGCCTGGCCTTTAACATATTGGCCACATAAAGCCTTATGCCAGTTCATCCTCTCATCGAAAACATCAGCAGGTGAAGGGATAACGGGCGCAGTAACACACTACTATGGCAAGAAGATTGGTAATCTGATTACCACGCTGTACTTCATCGCCTTTTTTGTCGTCGTGTTGATATATGCAGTGGCAATTACCAACTCACTTACGGAACAGCTGGCAAAGCATATGGTTATTGATCTTCGCATCCGTATGTTGGTGAGTCTGGGTGTTGTATTAATCCTGAATCTCATTTTTCTGATGGGACGCCATGCAACCATTCGGGTAATGGGTTTTTTGGTATTCCCATTGATTGCCTATTTCTTATTTCTTTCCATTTACCTTGTCGGTAGTTGGCAACCTGATCTATTAACGACCCAGGTAGAGTTCAATCAGAATACCCTTCACCAGATATGGATATCGATTCCCGTGATGGTTTTCGCCTTTAGCCATACGCCCATTATTTCTACGTTTGCCATAGACAGACGTGAAAAATATGGCGAACACGCTATGGATAAATGCAAAAAAATTATGAAAGTCGCTTATCTCATCATCTGCATAAGTGTACTGTTCTTTGTCTTTAGCTGCCTGCTTTCTATTCCACCTTCGTATATTGAAGCGGCTAAAGAAGAAGGGGTCACCATTTTATCGGCGCTTTCTATGCTGCCGAACGCCCCAGCATGGCTGTCAATTTCCGGGATTATTGTCGCAGTAGTTGCGATGTCGAAATCATTCCTGGGTACGTACTTTGGCGTTATTGAAGGTGCCACGGAGGTCGTCAAAACAACACTACAGCAGGTTGGTGTAAAGAAAAGTCGTGCATTTAACCGCGCACTATCAATTATGTTGGTATCGCTGATCACCTTCATTGTTTGTTGCATTAACCCGAACGCGATTTCGATGATTTACGCGATCAGCGGCCCGCTCATTGCCATGATACTTTTCATCATGCCTACGTTGTCAACGTATCTGATCCCGGCGCTTAAACCCTGGCGTTCCATCGGAAATCTGATTACGCTGATCGTGGGTATCCTGTGCGTATCGGTAATGTTCTTTAGCTGATATCCATTGTGAATGGTTCAAAATTGCTACAATTTTGAACCATTCCAGTTTTCATAATGTTCATTCGTTATTATTCCGCACTATCACTTCCCTCATCATATCCTAGTATTATCAGTTAGTTAAACACACAAAGAGATCTGAACATCTTAAATAAGACTATTTAAGATGCATAACTTAGATTCGCAAGATATCTTCCGGTCATTCAAAAACAATTTGCGATATAGATATTCTCATACCATGAGATAGTTATCTGAACCACCCTCAACCAGGTAAGATTAAATCAGTGAAACATAATCATATTTAATAACGAGAAATGCATTTTAAAATGTCTTAATCAGAATTATAGCAAATACAGATTAATCGCAATTTTTCCCAGCAAAATTACAAAATCATGGTGTATTGACATCATCAATCACCAATGAAATTATGCAATTATATACGGATAGGGAGGTTCTTAACATGGGGCTTTGTAGTCGTTATAAAAGTCTTACATGCAATAGTTGCTCAATGCATTGCCAAATAATGCCAGAAGAGTCACCGCGTTTGCAGTACTGCGCAAACTCGTGTTTTTGTATGTGGCCCGAAGAAAGTTCATATTTTAATCGTGGTGTGGTAGAAGGTATCTTAACAAAAAACCACAATGCGAGATTAAGCGGATATATTTTTGTCGATTTTTCAGTAAGTTTTTTACGTCTATTCCTTGAAAAAGACTGGATTGACTATCTTGCAAGTACTGACATGGGGATTGTTTTAGTCAGCGACCGCAATATGCAATCGTTAGCTAATTACTGGCGAAAACACAACTCAGCAATATCTGCTGTCATATATAATGATGATGGTCTTGATGTTGCCAATGAAAAGATCAGACAACTATTTATTGGTCGTTATTTATCATTTACCAGAGGTAACACATTAACTCAGATGGAATTCACCATAATGGGGTATATGGTTTCTGGTTATAATCCATATCAGATTGCTGAAGTTCTGGATATGGATATCCGTAGCATCTATGATCTTACCCAGCAATAGTGGACACGCGGCTAAG
>UMFS01036529.1_pt1 | contig 42331 bp, 35 predicted proteins | sample 1965071 | NCBI WGS metagenome assembly UMFS01 (sample SAMEA4836052, study PRJEB28245) | human gut metagenome | biome: gut microbiome; material: fecal sample | place: Denmark | collected 2008
GTCGAGGGCATAACCAAGTAAGGTGGATAGGTAAGATGTTAAAACGTTTCTTATATGTAGTTTTGAAGGTATATATTTATATAAGAAGTGATTGGTATGAACCAGTCACTTTTTTTGTGTATATAGAAAATTGCATTTCTTATTACACAAAATCTTCCGGCAGGGCGCATATTGTCCGGTGGACAATGGTTTTGCGCCGACCGAAACGGAGTGTAGACTTGCAGAGGTACGCAGTAGAAGTATGTCATGCAATTGCATGACGCGCACCTCGCAGCAAGAATGCCGAGACATTCTTGAATTATTTTTTTGGGCATACATCTAAAAATTCTTGTACGATAGGAGAAAGTTTCTTTTCTTTTTTCCAGATTAATACAATTTGTGTTATAAGAGTAGGTTCATCAATTTCATAAATTCGAAGTCCTGTACACAATGACTGCATTGATTTGGGGAAAATGGCAGTTGCGAGTCCATCTTTAGCCCAGAGCAAAGCGCTTTTTGCGTCATCACAGAGACAGAATATTTCAGGATCAAGATTTTTTGCATGAAATGTATCAAGAATTAATCGTTCATATCTGCGATAAAGAATCAATGGATGTTTTGACAGGTCGTTTAGCTGTATTATTTTTGAAGAAAGCATTTTGCTATTTGAATTTGTAGCAGTATTATTTGTGACAGCATTAGAAGATTGGAGATTTGCTGAAAAGTTTGACACAGCAATCATTGGCTCAGAACATAAAGTAAAAGAGTTTACTTTGTTTAACTGAAGCGGGGTACGTGCAACGGAGATATCGATAATTCCATCCATAAGATAACTATATAATGTATAGGTACTTCCGTCCCTTACTTCGAAGTTTACGTCAGGATATTTTTTGGCAAATGTAGAGATAAATGGCATCATTACAGCAGTTGTTGTTGAGGTCATTCCGATACGAAGAACTCGCTTTTTTCCGGCTTTTGTAACTTCAAGCTTTGCAGAATCTGCATAATCAAGCAAATTTCCGGCGCGCTCGTATAAGACTTCGCCGGCATTTGTCAGAATAACTCCTTTGCTTGTCCGCTCAAAAAGTTGTACGCCCAGTTCTTCTTCTAATTGGTGAATCTGATAGCTGAGAGGAGGCTGTGACATATTTAAATGTCTGGCTGCTTCATTAAAGCTATGTGTATCTGCAATTTGTCTAAAGTATTCTAATTGTCTAAGTTCCATAATCCATCTCCATTTCTTGAAAACTTCCAAAACGTATGTAACACTATATTATAATGAAGGTATTACAAATGCAATATAAAAAATATATTACAAAGCAATAAAAGGAATATTATGCATATTACTGAATGTGCGTTATAATAGGCATAGATTCGTGAAACAGGAAGAGAGAGGAAAATAGAGACATGAAAAGTTTGGCAGTTTATCTCAAAGAGTACAAAAAGGAAAGTATTCTGGCACCGCTTTTTAAGCTTCTGGAGGTTGTTTTTGACCTTTTAGTTCCGGTAGTTGTGGCACAGATTATTGATGTCGGTGTCGCACAGGATAACCGAAGTTATGTGGTTCAGATGTTTTTTGTATTAATTTTAATGGCGGGAGTCGGACTTGCCTGCAGTTTCACCGCACAGTTTTTTGCTGCGAAGGCAAGCTGCGGATTTGCGGCAAAATTACGACAGGCAATGTTTGATCATATTCAGTCATTGTCATTTACAGAATTAGATACCATGGGAACTGATACCTTGATCACACGTTTGACAGATGATGTGAATCAGGTTCAGAATGGATTGAATCTGGGTCTGAGACTTCTGCTTCGAAGTCCATTTGTCGTACTTGGCTCCATGGTCATGGCATTTACAATCAATGTAAAATGTGCATGGATATTTGTGATTGCGATTCCGGTATTGTTCGTTGTTGTATTTTCCATTATGCTGGTCAGCATTCCATTATTTAAGAAAGTGCAAAATGGACTGGACCAGGTGACAGGACTGACAAGAGAAAATTTAACAGGTGTCCGTGTGATCCGTGCATTTTGCATGGAAGAGCAATCTGTAGAAGAATTTGAAGACAGCAGCCGGGAACTGACGAGATTGAACCTTTTTGTCGGAAGGATTTCAGCACTTTTAAATCCAGTGACTTATGTGCTGATTAATATTGCAACAGTCATTTTGATTGACCGCGCTGGTATTCAGGTTAATACGGGAAAGATGCAGCAAGGTGAAGTGGTTGCTCTTTACAACTATATGCTTCAGATAATTGTTGAATTGATCAAATTAGCATCACTGATCATTACATTGAACAAATCAATGGCGTGCGCAGACCGTGTGGCAGGAATTTTGGCAGTGAAGTCCAGTATGACATACGTAAACGATGAGATGCGTCAGAAAGAGAAAAAGCAGAATCCTACACCTGCAGTTAAATTTGATCATGTCACATTTACTTATGCGGGCGCGGGAGCACCGAGTCTTAAGGATATCAGTTTTCAGGCGATGCCGGGAGAAACGATTGGTATTATCGGAGGAACCGGAAGTGGTAAATCAACACTGGTATCTTTGATCCCAAGATTCTACGATCCACAGGACGGACAGGTCTATATGGACGGAGAAAATGTTACAGAATACACAAGAAAATCTATCGGTGAGAAAGTCGGAATTGTTCAGCAGAGAAGTGTACTGTTCCAGGGAAGTATCCGTGACAATCTGAAATGGGGTGACGAGAACGCCACAGATGAGGACATCTGGAAAGCAATTGAAATTACCCAGGCAAAAGAAGTGGTTGAAGGAAAGCCTGGAAAGCTGGATTTCCAGTTGGAGCAGAATGGACGTAATCTGTCTGGTGGACAGAAACAGAGGCTTACCATTGCAAGAGCCTTAGTTAAGAAACCGGAGATATTAATTTTAGATGATAGTGCGAGTGCTCTTGATTTTGCAACAGATGCAGCGCTTCGAAAAGCAATCCATGGTCTGGAAGGCAAGATGACAACATTTCTTGTATCTCAGCGTGTAGCTGGAATTAAGCAGGCAGATAAAATACTTGTTCTTGGAAATGGAGAATTGGCTGGACAGGGAACGCATGAAGAACTGATGAAAAATTGTGAAGTTTACCAGGAAATTTATTATTCACAATTCCCGGAAGAAAAATTAAGAGAAAAAATAAATTATGACGAGAAAGGAGAGGCATAGAAGATGAAGAAGATTTTAAAATTCATTGGAAAATATAAAATATTTCTTGTGCTGAGCGTGTTGCTTGCAACCGTTTCAGTAATATTACAATTATATGTGCCGATCCTGTTCGGAGATGCCATTGATCAGATTGTTGCAGAGCATCAGGTTCAATTTGATGCTATGTGGGTACTCTTAAGAGAAATTCTTGTATTAGTGGCAATATCAGCGCTGGCAACATGGATCATGAACATGATCAATAATCATATGACTTATCATATTGTACAGGATATCCGTTCCCAGGCAATCCGTCATATTCAGCGGTTGCCCCTGTCTTATCTGGACCGTCACAGTTCCGGAGATATTGTAAGCCGGATCATCGCAGATACAGATATTTTGTCTGATGGAATCTTACTTGGATTTACCCAGTTGTTTTCCGGAATTGTAACGCTTGTTGTAACTTTGATTTTTATGTTTTCCAAGAATTTCTGGATCACACTTCTGGTCATTGTGCTGACACCAATGAGTTTCTTAATTGCCAGATTTATTTCTTCCAGATCATTTGAAATGTTTCATAAGCAAAGTGAGACTCGAGGAAATCAGACGGCACTCATTGATGAAATGATTGGAAACCAAAAAGTAGTCAAAGCATTCGGATATGAAGAAAAAGCGTCAGAGCGATTTGCACAGATCAATGCAGATTTACAAAAATACAGTCAGAAAGCAGTTTTCTACAGCAGTCTGACAAACCCGTCTACGCGTTTTGTAAATAATGTCATCTATGCAGGTGTTGCTCTTGTAGGAGCATTTATGATACCAGGCGGAGCTCTGACAGTTGGAGGTCTGTCCGTGTTGTTATCTTATGCGAACCAGTATATGAAACCGTTCAATGACATTAGTTCTGTCATTACAGAGATGCAAAATGCGCTGGCGTGTGCGAACCGTATTTTTGATCTTCTGGAGGAAGAAGAAGAATCCCCAGACGTGGAAGGAACAATCAACGAAGTGAAAGGAAATGTGTCCATCAGCCATGTAGACTTCAGTTATGATAAGAATCACCGCCTGATTGAAGATTTTAATCTGGAAGTAGATCCCGGCATGCGGATTGCCATTGTAGGACCGACCGGCTGTGGAAAAACGACATTTATCAATCTGCTGATGCGCTTTTATGATGTGGATCAAGGAAACATTAAAATTGACGGCAAGCCAATTGAAGGACTCAGCCGCCATGCACTTCGCAGTTCCTATGGAATGGTGCTACAGGAGACTTGGATCAAAGATGGAACAATCCGGGAAAATATCGCATTTGGAAAACCAGATGCCACAGATGAAGACATTATCCGTGCAGCAAAAGAAGCACATAGCTGGGAATTTATCGAGCGTCTTCCAAAAGGATTGGATACAGTGCTTCATGAAGACAGTATCAGCCAGGGACAGAAGCAACTTCTATGTATTACAAGAGTTATGCTTTGCCTGCCGCCAATGCTGATACTTGATGAGGCCACATCAAGTATTGATACAAGAACAGAGCAGCAGATTCAGGAAGCATTTGACAAATTAATGAAAGGACGTACAAGCTTTATCGTAGCACACCGGCTTTCTACAATCCGGAATGCATCCCTTATTCTCGTTATGAAAGACGGAAAAATCATCGAGCAGGGAACACACGAAGAACTGCTGGCACAAGGAGGATTTTATAATAAGTTGTATAACAGTCAGTTCCAGGCTGTGTAATAAAATTTGTTGTTATAATATAGTGAATTATTCGAGGCAGGATTTCAGATATGTATAAATATCGATATCTGCTGCGTCGCTTTAGAACAAGATTCAGAAAGTAAATTGAAAAAAATTGAGTTATCAAAGATTCGGAGGAAGTGTCAGTGACGGATTTTGTAGGTGATGCTAAGTAAAAAATATTATTTAATAACTTGAGAGTTAGTTAAATTATAGTAGTGAGCAACATTACAGATTTAGATGGAGACAGAGATTCTCAGATAATTATGAAAATGCCGTTATATCTGCGAGCATAGCTCACATGATTATGTACTGTTTGAACCTGCTTGCAGGTGAGTTTACATAATCATGTGAATATAAGTGGCGCAGCAGATAGCGGCATTTTTATATATCTGGAATTCTGTCTCCATATGGATTTGTTTTGCATACTGCTATGATTTTGTGTATGTTGACGCAGATATGGCAAAAAAAGGTGTAGATTGTGTAAAGATTATACAATCGTTCTATGCCATGATGGAAGATATGATAGAGAAAATTTTATTATATCAATAGAAAAAAGTGAAAGAGATGCTAAAGACATCTTGAAAGTGCATGTTAGAAGGCCTGTTGAGGGATAAAATGATAAGAAGTGGGAGGTATATTATGACAAGGCTAGTATTTGAGACGAAGCGTATGAAAGTTGCAGAACTGGGGGAGGAGTCTTCGGTACCGGATCTTTTTGGGGAACTGACAACTCAGAATTCGCTTGTGTTTGATCTGGACGAGGATGATGAGATTTATGAAGGATATGGCAAAGTAAATAGTGCGTTTCCATATCGTCAGCTTAATGGATATACAAGAGAGCTGCATGAGAAAGATGTAAAGACGGCGGTTCTGGAAAACGAGTATTTGAAGGCAGTATTTCTTACGGAATATGGTGGAAGATTGTGGGAGCTGTGGGATAAGAAAACAGGAAAGAATCTTCTTTACACGAATGATGTGCTCAGATTTAGCAACCTTGCTATTAGAAATGCATGGTTTTCCGGAGGTGTCGAGTGGAATCTTGGAATTATCGGCCATAATCCATTGACGACGGAGCCGCTTTATGTAGCAAAGACGCAGACAGATGAAGGTGATCCGGTACTTCGTATGTATGAATATGAGCGAATCCGGGGAGTTATCTGGCAGATGGATTTCTGGCTGGAGGAGGCTTGTCCGTATCTGAACTGCAGAATGAGAATTGTTAATGACAGCAATCAGGTTATTCCGATGTACTGGTGGAGTAACATAGCAGTACCGGAGTATGAAGGGGGACGCCTTGTCGTACCGGCAAAGGAAGCATTTACAGCGGTAGGGACGAATGGTTTTAAAGTAGAGATTCCGTTTGTTAATGGAATTGATGTAACAGATTATAAGAAGATTCCGACCAGTATAGATTATTTCTTTCATATTCCGAAAGAAGAACCCAAATATATTGCCAATATTGCGCCAGATGGATATGGACTTTTACAATTTTCAACACCGAGACTACAGGGAAGAAAGTTATTTTCATGGGGAAATATTGATGCTTCCGACCGCTGGCAGGAATTTTTGACGGAAGATGCAGGACGTTATGTGGAGATCCAGGCAGGACTTGGAAAGACACAGTATGGCTGTATTCCGATGGCACCACACACTGCATGGGAATGGATGGAACGCTACGGAGCAGTGGATCTTGGTGCAGGTGCATGTGAACAGTCCCATGAATGGCGTTATGAGAAGGTGACAGAGGAACTGAAGGCAAATCAGGAGATTGAGAAACTTAAGAAACGTCTGGAAGAGACAAAAGGACTTGCAAAGAAGCAGGCAAAGCTAGTCCAGGCAGGAAGCGGATATGGAACATTTGCACCAAAAACAAAAAGAACAGGCCATCTGGAATTTGTGAATCAGTCAGAAACATTAAAGAAGTGGAAACATTTCTTTGAGACAGGCATTCTACACATGCCAAATCCAGAAGATGAGCCGGACGAGTTCTGGAATGGAGAGAAATTCCTGGCATATCTGGAAGAGAAAACAGCTAGAAAAGATGCGCCCAATGCCGCGAACTGGTATGCACATTATCAGCTTGGTATCAGCTATCTGATTGCAGGAAGAAATGAAGATGCAAGAGACGAATTTGCAAGATCTGTTGATCTTACATCCAATGCATGGGCATATCATGGACTGGCGTGTCTGTATCTGAAATCGGATCCTGAGAAGGCAAAACAGTTTATTATGGAAGGAATGGCGCTTCAAAGAGAGAGACTCTCTTATCAGAAGGAAGGGTTTAAGATTCTGGAAAAATGTGGGGCTTACAAGGAAATTGATGAAGAATATAAAAAACAGACCGCAGAAAATCAGAAGAACGGACGAATTCAATATTATTATGTGGCAGCACTTGAAAAATTAGGAAGAAATGAAGAGGCGTATCATTTGCTGAATGACGGCGATGGAATTGATGTGTCAGATATCCGGGAAGGAGATAGCGATATCCAGTCAATCTGGGAGAGCCTTCACGAAAAAGTGTACGGGGAAAAAGGGCATTTACCACACTACTATAATTTTAAAGTGAATTAAAAAAAGTGCCTATAAAAATGGAGGAAATGTTATGAGAGTGTACAGAGCAAAAGATTACAAGGATATGAGCAGAAAAGCAGCCAATATAATTTCCGCGCAGATCATTTTGAAACCAAACAGTGTACTTGGACTGGCAACTGGCTCTACGCCAATAGGAACTTACAGTCAGCTGGTAGACTGGTACAAAAAAGGAGACTTGGATTTTTCAGAGGTGACAAGTGTCAATCTGGACGAATATAAAGGACTGCCGGGAACCAATGAACAGAGCTATTATTACTTTATGCATCAGCATCTGTTCGATCAGGTGAATATTCAGGAGAGACACACACATTTGCCCAATGGAATGGAACCAGACAGTAAAAAAGAATGTGAACGTTATGAGGAACTGATCAGAAGCCTTGGAGGCGTAGATCTTCAACTTCTTGGAATGGGACATAATGGACATATTGGATTTAATGAGCCAGGACAGGCATTTGAGACGGGGACACATTGTGTGGACCTTCAGGAGAGTACTATTGAGGCAAATAAAAGATTTTTTGCTTCGGCGACGGATGTTCCAAGACAGGCATATACCATGGGGATAAAGACAATTATGCAGGCAAAGAAGATTCTTGTTGTAGTAAGTGGGGAAGACAAAGCAGAGATTGTAAAGAAAGCATTTTTCGGACCAGTAATTCCAGGTGTGCCGGCATCAATCCTTCAGATGCATAATGATGTTATTTTGGTGGGAGATGAAGCAGCATTATCTCTGATATAAAGAATCAGGGATAAAATAATCAGATGAAAAACTGTAATAGGTCTTAATGATTTGTGTGATGTAGAATAAATAACAAGATTGTGAAAATATTAATTTATACAATGTGTACAAAAAACAGCCCGTTATTTTGCTGAAAATAGCATTTTAGAGCAGATTGTGCAAATTAATGAAACTTTAGGATAAAGATTATTGTGCAAAATTGTGACATAATGAATCCAACGGAAAAAGAGTAATTGCAAAATTACTAAAAACGATTTACCAAAATGGTATAGGAGGAAAAAGAATGAAAAAGAAAGTAATCAGTGCACTTTTATGTGCAGCAATGGTTGCGACCATGTTAGTTGGATGTGGCGGAAGTTCCAACGATTCCAAGTCATCTGGAGGAGATGGCAAGAAACTTGTATACTGGGCTATGTGGAGTAAAGATGAGCCACAGGCGAAAGTAATCCAGGATGCGATTGCAAAGTATACAGAAGATACAGGTGTAGAAGTAGACGTTCAGTTCAAGGGACGTTCCGGACAGCGTGAAGGTCTTCAGCCTGCACTCGATGCAAAGCAGACCATCGACCTGTTCGATGAAGATGTAAACCGTGTAAACGGATCTTGGGGAAAATATCTGTTAGATCTCGAGGATGTGGCAAAAGATTACGAGTCAGAGCACGGAAATGAGACATTATTCAAAATTGCACGTGCAGCATATGAGGATGGAACACTCCATTCAATCCCATATCAGCCATCAATCTTCGGATTCTTTTACAATAAGACATTATTTGATAAAGCTGGTATCAAAGAAGTTCCTACAACATGGGATGAGTTAGATGCAGCATGCGCTAAATTAAAAGACGCTGGTATTACACCAATCACAGCAGACGATGCTTATATGACATCATTTATCGGATATCATCTTGCAAGATATATTGGACAGGATGGAGTAAAATCTCTTGTAACCGGAGAAGAAGTAAATGGTCAGAACGTAACATGGGATGATGAGAGAGTTCTTGCAGCAGCTCAGAGCTTTGCAGATTTCGCTAAAAAAGGTTACTTCTCAAAGAACATTGCGACAAATGTATATCCGGCAGGACAGAATCAGGAATTTGCTCCTGGAGATGCAGCAATTGTTATCTGCGGATCATGGCTTCCAAATGAAGCAAAAGCTTCTGTAGCTGAGGATCTTAAGTGGGGATATTTCAACTATCCATCAGTTCCGAACGGAACAGATGACAATACAGCTAACAACATTGCTAATCAGGTATTTGCAATCAATAAAGATTCCAAGATGGCTGACGAAGCATTTGAGCTGATTACTTATATCACAACAGGTGATTATGACAAAGAGATGACAACAGAAGCTCTTTGTATCCCAACTGACAAAGCAAATTCTGATGCATGGCCAACAGAGCTTGCAGAAGTAAAAGCTGGATTTGATGCAACAACAACATACTATGACTGGGCAGCAGGCGCAGAGAGCAACAATGACCTGACTGGTACATTAAAGACAAGCGCACTTGAGCTCGCAGCTGGTAAATTAGATGCAGCAGGATTCATTTCTGCAATGAAAAAAGCAGCAGGAAAATAAGTCATTTGAGATAATCAAATAAGATGCATATTATAATATGGTGGCGGGGCGGTTATGGCATCGCCGCCATATTTCTTTTAAGAAAACGGTCGCAGGACATCTGAAAAAAGAATGAGGCAGATGGCTGAGATTATGCGAGAAGGAGGAAATGAGATGAAAAATAATAAGAAAATGATCGTAGGCTTCCTGGCGCCGGCAGTTATCATCTTCCTCATTGTTTTTTTATACCCGATCGTCCGGACGATTATGATGAGTTTCTTCAAAATTGATTCCGTTACAGACACAACCGATTTGTGGACATTTGTAGGTATACAGAACTATGAGAAATTATTTGCAACTGCAATTTTTAGAAAGTCTATGCTGAACCTGTTTAAAATCTGGGCAATCGGTGGAGCAATTGTACTTTCTGTTTCTCTGCTGTTTGGAGTTATCCTGACAAGTGGAATCCGCGGTAAGAAATTCTTTCGTGCGGTAATCTATCTTCCGAACCTTGTAAGTGCAGTAGCCCTTGCAACTATGTGGTTACAGTATGTATATAGTTCTAAGTTCGGATTACTAAAATCTATTCTTGATGCGGTCGGTATGCATAAACTGGCAGAGACAGCATGGCTGGATACAGATCACAAATTCGGAGCATTGTTATTTGCATATTGCTTTGGAATGATTGGATATCACATGCTGATCTGGATGAGTGGAATTGAGAGAATCAGTCCGGAGCTATATGAAGCGGCAACCATTGATGGTGCCAACAGGCCACAGCAATTCCAGCATATGACACTTCCTTTATTAAAAGGAGTATTTAAGACGAACATTACGATGTGGTCAGTAAGTACAGCGGCATTCTTTGTGTGGTCTCAGATGTTCTCAACCGTAACAGCAGATGAGGCAACTATTGTCCCGGTACAGTACATGTACATGCAGACATTTGGAGCCGGAAATGCAGTTACAGAAAGAAATGCGGGATATGGAGCAGCAATCGGTATTATCTTGTGCATCTGTATTGTAGTTATTTTTACAATCTGTAATAAACTGATTAAAGAGGATGACTTAGAATTTTAGAAAGGAGGAGACGCAAGATGGCAAAAGAGAAAAAAATAAAAGTGAAAAAGAAAATTGACTGGAAACATGAAATGGCGCTCGCTCCTGGATATATTATAGTAATTTTATGGGTGGCATTTACATTCATGTTGCTTGGATGGATCATAGCAGCCAGTCTTTCTACTACAACAGATATCTTTGCAGGAAAAGCATTGAAATTCCCGTCGGGACTACACTTTGAAAATTATGTGCAGGCATGGGGAAGTGGCGGAGTTGCAACATTCTTTACAAACTCCCTCCTTTATGCAGTAGTATCTTGTGTATTGCTGATCCTGATCTGTGCGCCGGCAGCATATGTCCTTGCGAGATATACATTTATCGGGAATAAAATTATCCAGACAAGTTTAGTGTCTGCGATGGGTATTCCAATCACGATGATCGTTCTTCCATTGTTTGGAGTTGTAGCAAATCTGGGAATTCTGAATAATGTTGCAGCAAGTAAGGTAACTTTGATCTTCTTGTATGTAGGAATTAATATTCCATATACAACGATTTTCTTACTTACTTTCTTTGCAAATATTTCCAGCACATATGAAGAGGCAGCAGCTCTTGATGGATGTCCTCCGGCAAAAGCTTTCTGGAAGATTATGTTCCCGATGGCTCAGTCCGGACTGGTAACAGTGACAATATTCAATTTCATTAATATCTGGAATGAGTATTTCCTGTCACTGATTTTTGCAAACAACGATGCATTACGTCCGGTAGCCGTAGGACTTTATGGAATGTTGCAGTCCATGCAGTACACCGGAAACTGGGCTGGAATGTTCGCAGCAGTAATTATTGTATTTGCACCGACATTTGTCCTGTATCTGTTCCTGTCAGAGAAATTGATCGGAGGAATTACCGGAGGAATTAAAGGTTAGAGACATAAAAAGAATATTATATAAAGCAAGGAATCTGTTTTCGAATCCAGCTATCAAAAATTAACTGATGATTCGCACACAGATTCCTTTGCTTTTTAGTAATGTTCTGTTTTATTTTCCACTAATTTTCCTCAAACTTCCCTTCTGACATTGCCTTGATTGAAGATGCATATTCAGACGGTGTCATTCCAGTTTCTTTTTTGAATTGTCTTGAGAAGTAATGAATGGAGGTATATCCAAGATAATCGGAAATCTGTGTAAAATTCATATGTCTGGATCGGATCAGTTCTTTTGCAGTGTTGATCTTCAGCTTCGAAAAATAGTCGATGATGCCAAGCCCACATTGATTTTTGAATATCTTCTGCAGTCGTGATCTGCCGACCAGGTTGTCCTTGCAGATCTGTTCAATAGTGACATGAGAACGAATATGTTCTTTCATGTATTCAGTGACCAGACTGTAGACTTCAATGTCATTTTTTGATTTTGTTGATTTGGCTGCAGGCATAGTGTCTTTTGGACGGACAACGCTGGTGTAAGAGGCTGAGTAACGTCTTGCAAGGTGGATTAAAAACTGTTCTATTAGCAGACGGATCATTTGCTGTGAGCCGAAGATGTCAGGTGGCTGTTTAAGCGGCATATTCTGAAGATATGGATCATCCAGCCGGCATTGGAAGGTATGTCTGGCTTCAAAAATAATGCTTGCCAGAAGATTGCGTTCTACGTCATCCATCTTCAAAATTTTTTTGCGAAAATAATATATAGCATTATCATCACATTGAAAGGAGATAACAATCAGATTCGGTGCAATCGTTCCAGTAGCTGTAACATTATGAAATTCATTAGGTTCATGAAAAGCAATTTCACCTTTGTGAAGAATAAACTTCTTATCACCGCCGGTCACTTCAACTTCTCCTTTATCTACACAGATAAATTCCCAAAAATCGTGGCTTTCACCTTCGAATGAAAAATCACTCATGTATTCAAAATAATGAATACTGTATATTTTACCGATGTTGATTACATTCTCCGGTAAAAATCCATTGTATGCCATGTTAAAGTCTCCTTTGCGCAATTGTATTTTTTGTACAAATGTTATAAATAATTATAACGTATATATTAAAAATTGCAAGAAATAGAAGCAGATAATATAAATTATGAGTGAAATATGATAAAGATTTTTGTACAAATTTATACTACAATAATCAAGTGATAAAAGACGTCAATAATAAGTAGAAGGATTTTTGAATAAAACCGGGAGGAAGTATTATGACACAGGTAGTCAGAACGCAGAAGGCAGAAGCAATTGCACATTTTCAATATGAAGGAAGACTGATCCAGGATGTACCATTTGGAAATGGACACATTAATGATACATATTTGCTGACATTTGAAGTAAAACGCATGGGGATTTTGAAGGTCATTCTTCAAAAAATGAATAAAAATGTATTCAAGAACCCTGTAGAGCTTATGGAGAATATTCTTGGAGTGACTTCCTATCTTCGCGAAAAAATTATAAAAAAAGGAGGAAATCCAGACAGAGAAACGTTGAATGTAATTCCGGCACTGGATGGAAAACCATATTATCAGGATTCGTTTGGAGATTACTGGAGATCCTATATTTTTATTACAGATGCGAGCAGTTATGATCAGGTAGAGAATCCGGATCAGTTCTATCAGGCAGCAATGGCATTTGGAAATTTCCAGAATCTTTTGGCAGACTATCCGGCCGATACATTGTTTGAGACAATTGAAGGATTTCACGACACAAAGGCAAGATTTGAGTTTTTTAAAAGAGCGGTAGAAACAGATATTAAGAGCCGTGCGGCTGGTGTTAAGAAAGAAATTCAGTTTGTGTTGGACCATGAAGATGTAGCATGCTGTTTTTCAAACCTTCAGGCAAAGGGAGAGATTCCGCTTCGTGTTACACACAATGATACAAAGCTTAACAATATTATGATTGACAATAAGACAGGCAAGGCAATCTGCGTGATAGATCTGGATACTGTTATGCCGGGACTTGCTGTGAATGATTTCGGTGACGCCATTCGTTTCGGGGCAAGTACAGGTGCGGAAGATGAAAAAGATCTGTCTAAGGTTGAATGCAGTATGGAGCTTTTTGATCTGTTTACAAAAGGATTCATTGAAGGCTGTAATGGCAAGCTGACAAAACGGGAGATGGAACTTTTGCCGATGGGAGCAAAGGTCATGACATTTGAATGTGGTATGCGTTTCCTGACAGATTATCTGCAGGGAGATACATACTTCAAGATCCATCGCGAGGAACATAATCTGGATCGGTGCAGAACGCAGTTCAAGCTGGTCAGCGATATGGAGAAAAAGTGGGACCAAATGCATGAAATCGTGAAAAAATATATGTAAACCCCTGAATATACAATAAGAGAGAGCCAGAACATAGATTTCCAAAGTAAAATATGCTAATATTTCTTTTAAGTTCAGATTTGACGTATGTGAAGTTACTACTTGTAGAAGTGGGGATTTTCAGACAAATACGAAAACGAAAGAAAAGGAGAAGTATATGTACTCAGGATATGAATTAATCTGGCTCTTTTTTTGTACCAGTTTTTTGGGCTGGCTATTGGAGACTGTATCAGCAGCAACACATAGCTGGCAGAAAACTATGGATCAAAAGTTTGATGATGTCCGGCTTAAGAAAATATATCCGAATGCATTGAAAGTAGAATAAAATTCTAAAATATTTTTGAAATTTATAAAATAAGCGACAGAAACAAATTTTTGATGCATTTCATGAAGAAAAGGAGTATAATAATTTCCAAATGAACTGAAATGGAACAAAGGAGTAATCTGTGATGAACTTTTTAGAGGAAAGAATTGTAAAAGATGGAATCGTAAAAGAGGGAAATGTTTTAAAGGTGGACAGTTTCCTGAATCATCAGATGGATATAGAATTATTTGATCAGATGGGTGCTGAATTCAAAAAAAGATTTGCGGACAGACCAATTAACAAGATTCTTACAATTGAGGCATCTGGAATCGGAATCGCCTGTGTTGTAGCACAGCATTTCGGGGTTCCGGTTGTATTTGCTAAAAAAACAAAAAGCATTAATATCGAAGGCGAGATGTATACGGCAGAAGTCGAGTCATTTACCCACAAATGCAAGAATCAGGTAATCGTTGCAAAGAAATTCTTAAGTGAGGACGATCATGTACTGATTATCGATGATTTTCTGGCAAATGGCTGTGCACTTCAGGGATTGATCCAGATTGTGAAAGCTGCAGGAGGAACTGTAGAGGGAATCGGAATCGCGATTGAGAAAGGCTTCCAGAGTGGGGGAACAGTGATTCGTAATCTTGGATATCATCTGGAATCGCTTGCAATTGTGGAGGGCATGGATGCCTCTACAGGAGAGATTACATTCAGAGAGCAGTAAGAAACAGGAATAAAAAAGAACCAACACTTTTGAAAGTGCTGGTTCTTTTTTGAAAGGGTTTGAACATTTTATCTATGTAAATTTTAATTGTTGTTAGGCGAAGTCCGGTAATCATACCTGATTGTGAGCAGTAAGCCGACATTTTGGAGGGCATAGTGTACATTTGCCATGTCTGGCTTTTCTGCAAGTACGACTACCGTCTTCTTCAATTGATAAGTTCATTATAATGGAGAATTGTGAATGCCTTGTGTCAGAAAATGGAAATGTTTCTAAAATTTCTTAAGAAAATCTGATGAAAATCTGATATAGCCTACGGCAGGATTGCAGAGGTGCGCAGTAGAAGTATGTCATGCAATTGCATGACGCGCACCTCGCAGCAAGAATGCCGAGGCATTCTTGAAAGAACTATAAAGAACAAAAAAAGCAATGAATTTGGATTATGTATCCAAATCCGTTGCTAAAAAAGAAAACGCAGCGAGAGGGATTTGAACCCCCGGAACCTTGCGGTTCTTCTGCTTTCGAGGCAGATGCCATCAGCCAACTCGACCATCGCTGCATGACGCCATTATAACATAGAGAAAAATAATTTGCAAAATTTTTTATACAATTTAGCGAGGAATATTTACATGAAGAGAGAGCATCAAGTAACCGGGCATATAGCAGCAATCGTTACATGTCTGATATGGGGAACAACATTTGTGTCGACAAAGGTATTACTACAAGATTTTGGACCGGTAGATTTATTGTTTTCACGATTTTTACTTGGATATTTTACATTGTGGTTGATGCGGCCAAAGAAGTTAAGAACTGAAAAAGGACAGGAAATTATATTTGTTGGAGCAGGACTTTGTGGTGTCTGCTTGTATTATTTATTTGAAAATATCGCACTGACTTACACACAGGCATCCAATGTCAGTGTTATCGTATCGACGGCACCTTTGTTCGTGACGATTATGGCTCATTTCTTTTTAAAAGAAGAAAAATTACAAAAATATTTCTTTTTCGGATTTGTGTGTGCCATTGCCGGAATCATTTTACTTAGTTTTGGCGGTGGTGAGAATGTTTCGATAAATCTGATCGGGGATTTATTATGTGTAGCAGGATCTTTTGTATGGGGAGCATATTCTATATTAATCAAAAAAATTAGTGGTTTTGGTTACAATGTGATCCAGACAACAAGAAGAGTATTTTTCTATGGATTGATGTTTATGATACCTATTTTAATTGGATCCGGTGCAAAGTTTCATTCAAGTGCGTATACTAAGCCTTTGAATCTGGCAAATCTGTTATATTTGGGAATTGGAGCGTGTGCAGTCTGCTTTGTAACTTGGAACTATGCGGTCAAGATGCTCGGTGCAATAAAGACGAGTGCATACATCTATGCGATTCCAGTAATTACAATTGTCGTGTCAGTGATCATTCTTCATGAGAAAGTGACACCTTTTATGTTAGGAGGAACCGCATTGACTGTATTGGGGCTGGTGATATCCGAGAAAAAATAATAATGATTTTACTTCATCATTAGCAAATGCAAATATTTCTCGTAATTGGTGCCGTCTGGATATGGTACATTTTCTTCGGCAGAGTCTTTAATAGCCTGTTCTAAAAATGTCCCGGCGAGATGAATTAAATCTGGAATTTTGTCACCGCGGCATTTTCCTGCTGCGATACAGGAAGCAAATAGATCACCAGTTCCGGAATAGCTTCCGCCTACATGTGGAAAAGCGAACAGTTTTCTTGATTTTTGAGAAATATAAAGATTTCCCATCATTTTTTGCCCGTGCTCATTATTGAAATGAATTCCGGTAACGATAATTTCTTTTGAATAATCGTTATCGACTGGAAGAAGTGTTGATGCCAGTTCGCCAATGACATCTATAAGTATATCTTTGTCGGTAATTTCCATAATTGTATCGTAACTTGCATCTGTCAAAAGGCAGAGCTCTGTCAGATTAGGAGTGATAATATCCGCTTCCCCGACCAGCGCATTCATTTTTTCCAGTAACTTCGGTGTAAACATATCGTACTTTATACCATCATCTCCCATGACCGGGTCCACGAGAAGAAATGTATCTGATGTATAAAATGTATCTATGAAATGGAATATCTGATCAATTTGTGCTTCGCTTGCGACGAATCCGGTGTAGATACCGTCGAAATGCTGTCCCATTTTCTGCCATTCCTGGCGGTAAATATCCATTTTATCTGTATAGTCATCGAGGTAATAGTGCGGATATCCGGTCTGCGCGGTTAAAATTGCGGTTGGAAGTGGACAGGCTTGAATTCCCATGGCTGAGATGACGGAAATTGCGGCTGTCAGTGAGCAACGGCCAAATCCGGATAAATCATTTATTACAGCAATTTTTTTAGTCATAGTGTTTCTTCCTTTTTCATGTTGCGTTAAAATAATAGTTTTAATAATCCAGATATTTATAGTAGCATAATATTTTCCTCTTTACAAATGCATTCTAAAATGGTAAGCTGATTTCATCGCTTTAGTACGCTACCAAGGTAGCAAGGTAGCATGGTAACACAACTTGAACTGAAAGGACATAAAGGAATGGGAAAAAAGATTGCATTTATAGGAAGCAGTGGTGGAAATCTTTATAAACAGGGTGGGAACAATCTGCCGGCAATGATGAAAGAAATTTGCGGACAGACAAAGGCAGCAGACATGGAGATCACATTTGTACAGTATGTACTGGCATCCGGCAGTCTGGATAATGTGGGACCGGACAGTCCGGCAACTTTATACACATGGAATGGAACAGAAGTACAGGCAGTATTTCAGGGGACTTTAACAGAGGTTAATGTAGAAGCGGAAAAGGTGGACGCAAAACTTGCGAAGAAGATTGATGACGGTGAAATTGACGGTGTAATGTTCGTCAGTGCCAGTCCGGACGGGGCTAACAGACAGGCAATGGAAGCCTGCGCAAGAACGAAGATTCCGATGGCCGGAACGGGCGGAAGTGGTGTCGCGCTCACGCAGAACATGGGATGTAATGTTCTGTCAGCATCTGGAACAACAGGAACAACGAATCGTACAAGAGCCGTTGCATTTACGACAGCACTTGCAAAATACTGGAAAATTAAATATATGCCAGTCATTGGTAATACAGGGGAAAATGCAGCATCAAAAGCAGAAGGAAATATATGGAAGCGCATTAATTTCCGCGGAATTATGATGACAAGTCTTCCGGCATTTATTGCCATGGCACTTTGTCTGGCGTGCAGCAAGATTCCAGGATGTGGAAGTCTGTCAGATGTATTTGATACACTTGTAAATTCAATTCCAATCGTTATTTGTGCAATTGCAGCTAAGCAGGTTTCCGGTCTTGATGAAGTGGGAGTTGTTGCAGGTATTGTAGCCGGCATTCTGGCAGTGGATGGAGGAATACTGGGAGGACTGATCATCGGAATCCTGGCAGGTGTGCTTGCTTACTATATCAGTGTGTTCTGTTTCCGTCACAATGTGCCGGGTACGACAGTTAATATTGCTTCGGGAGGTCTTGGTGGACTGGCAGCTGGATTGGTGGGAAAATTCCTTATTGCACCTGTAGCATTATGGATTGGAAATGGTATCTGTTCTCTGATCAACATGTGTATTGATTACAATGCCCTCCTTGCAGGGGCGGTAGCAGGACTTCTGATCTGGCCGGCAATTATTGGAGGTGTTTACCATGCGGCAATTCTTCCGATTGTACTATTGGAAATGGAAGAAATGGGATTTAGTTTCCTTGGAGCTATTGATATGACAGGACTTGTCATGGTATCAGCAGGAATCACACTTGCTAACATTATTCTGCCGAAGCAGAAAGGTGAGGCGGCTGTAGCACTTCCAGGCTGCATTATCAATATCTGTTTTGGAACATTTGTGGAGGCATCTTATCCATTCATGTTCTCAAATAAGATTGTCTTTGCCGGAGCGCTGGCAAGTGCAACTGTAGGTGGAGCAATCGTAGGACTGTTCAATGTAAAAGGAACCGCTTATGTGCCGGCAGTGCTTGCTCCGTTTATGGCAAATGAAGGAAAAGGCCCGGCATTTGCAGTGGCTATGATTGCTGCAATGGGATGTGCATTTGCAATCACGATGGCGGCAAATGTGCTGGAGAGAAAAAAGAGTGGAAAAATTCCAGTGAAAAAAGTTTGAAAAAGTTGAAAAAACTTGTTGACAACCAGGGGGACCTACGCTATAATAGATTTTGCTGTGAGGGACACAAGAGAAACGGAACACAGTAATGTGCGCGTAGCTCAGCTGGATAGAGCGTCTGGCTACGGACCAGAAGGTCGGGAGTTCGAATCTTCTCGCGCACGTTGAATTTAAGGCATATCCGAAAGGATGTGCCTTTTTTCTATGATAAGAAATTGCTTTTTCTAAGATAAAAGTAGACAAAACATATTTGATAACTGTATAATAAACATAATATTTTCAACTAATAAATTTCTTTATTGGGATAAAAAGGAGAATGATTTATACATAGAAGAAATTTATTAAGCATGAAGAATGAGCGAGGTAGGGTATGAAAAAAATATTTAGCAGTCTTCCGGTGAAATTATTGATTGGTATTGTTATTGGAATTATCTTTGGACAGATTTTCCCGGAAAATGTAATGAGTGTTGTTGTCCCATTAAAGAATATTCTGGGACAGGTCATTAACTTTGTAGTACCGTTAATTGTCATCGGATTTATTGCACCGTCTATTACAAAGCTTGGAAATAATGCGTCACGTATGCTTGGAGTTGCACTTATGGTTGCATATACGTCGTCTGTACTGGCAGCACTTCTTTCTATGGGAGCGGGATATGCAATTATTCCGAATCTTCCGGTTGTGTCAGAGATTGAAGGCTTAAAAGAATTGCCGGAAGATGTTTTTGGTCTGACTATTCCGCAGATTATGAATGTTATGAGTGCTCTTGCATTTTCCATTTTAATCGGACTTGCGGCAATCTGGACAAAAGCAAAGACGATTATTACTATTTTAGATGAGTTCCAAAATATTGTACTTGCAATTGTGTCAAAGATTATTATTCCAATTCTTCCAGTGTTTATTGCATTTACATTCACTTGTTTATCATATGATGGAACTATTACAAAGCAGCTTCCGGTATTTGTCAGTGCGGTTGTAATCGTTATGATCGGACATTATATCTGGCTGACAGTGCTGTATGTTGTAGCAGGAGTCTATTCTGGAAAGAATCCAATTGAAGTCGTAAAGCATTATGGACCGGCTTATATTACAGCAGTTGGAACGATGTCGTCTGCCGCAACACTTGCAGTTGCGCTTCGGTGTGCGAGAAAATCCAAAGTTTTAAGAGAAGATATGGTGGATTTTGGGGTGCCGTTGTTTGCAAATATCCATCTGTGCGGATCCGTATTGACGGAAGTGTTTTTCTGTATGATCGTGTCCAAGGTATTATATGGTACATTACCAGATATTCAGACATTGGTACTGTTCTGCGTCCTGCTTGCGATTTTCGCCATTGGAGCCCCTGGAGTTCCGGGAGGAACGGTAATGGCATCATTGGGACTCATTACAGGCGTTCTTGGATTTGGTGATGATGGTACAGCATTGATGCTTGCAATCTTCGCACTTCAGGATAGCTTCGGAACAGCCTGCAATGTAACGGGAGATGGAGCGTTGACATTATTCCTGACCGGTTATGCCGAAAAACATGGAATAGAAAAGCAGAACATATCTGTGGAATTATAGATTGTTGAGGCATTCTTGAATTTTAGAAAATGAAAACATATCAATGGTATGATAATAAGAAAATGGAGAGTGGAATAAAACCACTCTCCATTTCTATATGCAAAGAAACTAAAAACTAATTCAAATATGTAACAAGATCATCCTGTCTCTTAGCAGCCTCGCGCTCTTCATCAGGATATCCCATTCCTACCATTCCGACAACCTACATGTCTTTGTCAATTCCAAGACCTTCCAGGTAATCAGCAACTTCTGCTTTGTCTCCACAGTATTTTAACTGGTTGATCCAGCATGCACCAAGTCCAAGTGAGTGTGCTGCAAGAAGCATGTTCTCGATTGCGCATGAGCAGTCGCTGACTCCGTTGACAGCTTCTTTCTCACATGCAACAAGTACAATTGCCTTTGCTCCGTATAATGTGTAAGCAGGGTTCTCCGTTCCCTTTGCTACAACATCCTGAAGGCTCTTGATAGAATCTGCATTCTGCATTACATAGAATCGGTATGTCTGTAAGTTCTTGCCGCTTGGAGCGTAAGTTCCTGCTTTGACAATCTCATCTACGAGATCCTTTGGAACGTCCTGCTCTTTGAATTTACGAATAGATCTTCGAGTATAAATGTTATTCAATACTTCGTTCATGATTACCTCTCCTTTTAAAATAATTAACCTTTTTATCTAAAATACAGTATAATATTAAAAACAAGAAAAATCATTGTCTATTTTAGATAAAAATACGAAAAATAATTTGTAAATATAGACAAAATGTGTAGATATGTACATTGTTAAGAAATGAACAAAATGTTATACTAGTAATATTAAGGATTGAAGAAGTGCATAGCACAAAAAAATCCGTGGGTAGCGAAAAAAATGAATCATGCATCAGTCCGCAAAGGCGCGGGGGAGGAAGAGAAAATGTCAGATTTGAAATTTACTTGTACTGGTTGTCGTAATGGCTGTGTGATCACAGTCTGTTATAATGAGGAAGGTTATCCAGATGTGAAAGGCAATGGCTGTATGCGCGGCGTATTGTATGCAAATGACAAAGTAAGAGCAATGGACGAGAAAGAGACGGACAAGTAAGATGTTAAAATCATATGTTGCATTTGACATAGAGACGACTGGACTTAGCCCGGAGCACAATGAGATTATTGAGATTGGTGCATTGAAAGTACGGGAAGGAAAAGTTGTTGACCGTTTTATTCGTTTTATTGAACCGGAGGCCGGGATACCTCCGATGATTACGCAACTGACCGGAATTACAAATGATATGGTAGAAGGAGCAGGGAACTGCGGCGAAGTATTGCCGGAGTTCCTTGAATTCTGCGAACAGGATACGCTGATCGGACATAATGTGCAGTTCGACTTCAGCTTTGTGAAGACAAAAGCAAAAGAACTTGGTTACACCTATGATCATATGGGAATTGATACACTTAAGATTGCCAAAGTTGTTCATGCAGACCTTCCATCCAGAAAGCTTGGCGCACTCTGCGAATACTATCATATCGAAAATGCAGCGGCGCACCGGGCATATCATGATGCTCTGGCAACCGCAAAACTGTATCAGTCTATGGCACATTTTTATGAGGAAAAGGAACCGAAGGTTTTTAAACCACAGTCCTTGGCATATAAGGTGAAGAAAAAAGAACCGATAACCGCAAAACAGATCGCATTTCTCACAAGGCTTATGCAACAGAAGAATATTTCTATGGAAATGGACATACATACACTGACAAAGAGTGAGGCTTCCAGAGAAATCGACCGGATTTTATCCCGACCGTAATGGAAGTGAGAAACCAATATGGAATACAGTCTGACAGGCTGATGTATTGACAGTAATTATCAGATGTGTTAGATTGTAAAAGTAATAGTTAAAGATACAAAAGAATAAAAAATGTGTGAGGTGTCAGTCAGAGAAAGATATTATAAAAAGTTATTTATCTGGCTGATGAAAAGGGAAACAGGTGTGAATCCTGTACGAACTCGTCACCGTATTTTGCGAGCTTTGAATCCTACATGCCACTGGGAGACCGGGAAGGCTGATTTTAGAGCGCCTGAGCAATAAGCCGGGATACCTGCCTTTCACAGTACAGGAACATATTTGTTCAGGCCACGAGGAACTGGCAGTACGAAATACATAGAAAGGCTATTTGACGGAAGGAAGATAATTTCGTCAATAGTTTGTTTTGCGTACTCTCTGTTCATTTTTTTATGGCAGGGATTTTTTATTATATGAATTTCTATGTAATAAGAAACCTCCGGAAAAATTATTTTGTATCTTAGAAAAAAATGGAGGATGGAAAGATGAAGAAAAAATTGGTAGTCGTATTACTTACTGCAGCTATGAGTATGTCTCTGCTTGCAGGATGTGGAGGAAATTCAGGAAGTTCTGACGCAAAGAGTGATGCAAAGACAGAGGATACGAAGGAGGACAGCGATCAGGCGGCAGCAGACAAGGTGGCAAAACTGATTGATGATATCTATGTTCAGGAGAGAACTGACAAGACAGATGAACAGTGCAAAGAAGCTAAGGAAGCCTGGGACGCATTAACAGATGCCCAAAAAGAATTAGTAGAAGGTGAGAACGCAGATCCTGATTACTTCGGAAGAGATACAGGTGACGCTTCGAAAGATGATCCGTTAAATCAGGACGAGATTGGTGAGAATGAACTTCTTGTTGTAAGTTTCGGTACATCATTCAATGACAGCCGCGCAAAAGACATCGGTGGAATTGAGAAAGCACTTCAGGCTGCTAATCCAGACTGGTCAGTAAGAAGAGCATTTACAGCTCAGATCATCATCAATCACGTACAGGCCCGTGATGATGAGAAGATTGACAACATGGAGCAGGCACTGGAGCGTGCAGTAGACAATGGAGTTAAAAACCTTGTTGTTCAGCCGACACATCTGATGCATGGTGCAGAGTATGATGAGTTATCAGAGACAGTGGAAAAATATAAAGATAAATTTGAATCTGTAAAGATTGCTGAGCCTCTTCTCGGCGAAGTTGGAGCAGATGCAACAGTTATCAATGCAGACAAAGAAGCAGTTGCAAAAGCAATCACAGACGAAGCAGTTAAGACAGCAAACTATGACAGCATTGATGCAGCAGCCGAAGATGGAACCGCATTTGTATTCATGGGACATGGAACTTCACACGTTGCAAATGTAAGTTATGATCAGATGCAGGCACAGATGGAGCAGCTTGGATATAAGAATGTATTTATCGGAACTGTAGAAGGTGAGCCGGAAGATACAGAGTGTCAGGCAGTCATTGAGAAAATCAAAGAGGCCGGATATAAGAAAGTAATCCTTCGTCCACTGATGGTTGTTGCAGGAGATCATGCGAACAATGATATGGCAGGAGACGATGACGATTCATGGAAGAGCCAGTTTGAAGCGTCAAAAGCATTTGACAGTGTAGAATCACAGATTGCAGGTCTTGGAGAGATTGATGCAATTCAGCAGATTTATGTAGCACATACAAAAGCTGCAATTGAAGCTAAATAGTTGACAGGTCAGATTTTCAGAGTACAATTATAAAGAAAAATAATTAGAAAAGAGAGAATGGACATGTTAAAAAAGAAATTATTAGTTTTATTACTTTCCGCCAGTATGGCAATGACAATGCTTGCCGGATGCGGAAGTAATACGGATAAGAAAGATGACACAAAAACAGAAGCTTCCAAAGATGATGCGTCAGAAGCAAAGACTGACAGCAAAGATGCGAAGGAGCCTGAGCTGGAAGATGGAACTTATAAGGTAGATTTTAATACAGACAGCGGTATGTTCCACGAGAATCCGGACTATAATGACGGAAAAGCAACGCTGACTGTTAAAGATGGTAAGATGACAGTACATATTACATTGAATTCTAAAAATATCGTACAGTTATTCTTAGGCTCAGCAGAAGATGCACAGAAAGACGGGGCAGATCTGATTGATCCGTCAGAGACAACAGAGATTACTTATTCTGATGGTTCCGCGCCAGAGGAAGTATATTCCTTTGACGTACCGGTACCGACACTGGATGATGAATTTGATCTGGCATTGATTGGAACAAAGGGTAAATGGTATGACCATAAAGTCAGTGTGTCCAATCCGGAATTGGTACAGTAATAAGCTTTATTTTGTAACAAAATGTGAAATGAATAGTATGTAATTGGAAACCTCTATCAATGCAATAAAAAGAAAGCGTGATAGAGGTTTCTTTATTTTTATCAGAACTTTATATGAAAAAATAATAAAACATACTTTTTCTATTATAGGAATATATAGATAGAACAAATGATTAATAGAAAATATTAATAAAAACAATTGGACGAGAATAGTACAAAAAGGTACTATTAACGTAACTGATTTATAACATAGAGTTGTTAAAGATTATAAATTTGACGTGTTAGAAAGTTGTTGATAAAATGAACAGACATTACATATTTCAGAGGGGAATTTTAAAGATATGAAAGAGAAAAAGAACTGGCTGGGGAAAGTTGTATTATTAATCGCAGTGATTGCAGCAGTCGCTGTGTATTTTTTAGTCCCAGGTGTCAATAAAATGATGAACAAGGTATTTGCCATGTTTGCAAGCGGAGACTTTACGGTTGTACGTGATTTTGTGGCATCTTATGGAGCATATGCGGCTGTAATCTCATTTTTACTGATGATCTTTCAGTCCATTGCAGCACCGCTTCCGGCATTTTTGCTCACATTCGCAAATGCGAATCTGTTTGGATGGTGGCAGGGAGCAATCCTTTCCTGGACAAGTGCTATGGCAGGAGCGGCTGTATGTTTCTACATTGCAAGAATTCTGGGACGTGATGTGGCAGAGAAACTTACAAGCAAGAGCGGACTGGCTCAGATTGATACATTTTTTGAACGATATGGAAAGAATACAATCCTGATCTGCCGTCTGCTTCCATTTATTTCGTTCGATATTGTAAGTTATGCGGCAGGACTGACATCTATGTCATTTATGTCATTCTTTATTGCAACAGGAATCGGACAGCTTCCGGCAACAATTGTGTACTCTTACGTTGGCGGCATGTTGACCGGCGGTGCAAAGTTATTTGTGACCGCGCTTATGATTTTGTTTGCCCTCTCGGCACTGATCTTTATGCTGAGAAAAATATATATGGACCGGCAGTCCAAAAAAGAAAAAGGGAGGATATGAAATGGATACTTACTACAATCCGGAAGATCTGGCGAAGTTTGGAACCATTGGGGAAAAAGCACCGGAGTTAGCAGAGAAGTTCTTCAGCTACTATAATGCAGTGTTTGAAGAAGGTGCACTGACAGCAAGAGAGAAATCTCTCATTGCACTTGCTGTGGCACACACGGTACAGTGCCCATACTGTATTGATGCTTATACCAATGACTGTCTGAATAAGGGAGTAACAGAAGAGCAGATGACAGAGGCTGTCCATGTGGCAGCAGCAATCCGTGGCGGTGCAAGTCTGGTTCACGGTGTACAGATGAAAAACATCGTAAAGAAATTAGAGTTCTAAAAATTAAAATAAAACATTTGAGGAGATTAAAAACATGAAAAAGAGAGTCGTAACATTATTATTAGTAGCAGCAATGACAGGATCTATGGTTGTAGGATGCGGATCAAACTCCAGCTCTGACACAAAATCTGAGACAAAGACAGAGTCTACAGATACAAAAACAGAGGAGAAAAAAGAGTTGGCAGACGATGAGTATCAGTATGTATCTGCTGAGGATACAGCGAAAGCTGACGGAGTTCACGTACTCGATGTAAGAGAGTGGGATAACTATGTGACTGGAAGAGTTAAGAATTCTGAGTGGTGCCCAATCTTCCCATTAGAGGATGATTCCTTAGTTGACGCTATGACAGATTACGCAAAAGAGAACCTGAACGATGGAAAAGATATCTACATCATCTGTAACAGTGGTAAGCGTGGAGCTGAAAAAGCAACAGGTGTATTAAGAGATGCAGGAATCGAGTCAACATCTATCTACACAGTAGAGGGTGGGGCAAAAGCACTTGCTGACGTAAGCGGAGCTCTTACAACAGACCGTACAGAAGAGAACATCGACTGGCAGTATGTATCTGGAAAAGATGCAGTTGCAGCAGTAGATGACAAAGATGTTCAGATTCTGGATGTTCGTGATGATGATACATACAAAGCAGGACACTTAAAAGGATCTTTCCAGTGCGGATTAAAAGAGGTTGAAAGTGCAGATGCTCAGACAGCTATGTACAAACTGGCAACAGAGAAGATGGATTCTTCTAAGAAAGTATATCTTCTTTGCTACAGCGGAAACAAGTGTGCTAAGACAGGAATCTCTATCCTGAAAGACGCTGGCTTTGATTTAGATAACCTTTACATTATTGAGAATGGTGCAAAAGACGGAGACGTATCTGCTGCATTCGTGACAGAGTAAATTTGTAGAAAATCAGTTCATAAGAGCCGGGAGGGGGAACTCCCGGCTCTTATAATTTCAAGGTTCTGTCAGCATACAACAGTAGGAGAGCTTCCTACGGGAAAAGCTGCAAAACAAATATCACAATATGCAGTTTCAGAAAAATGCGGTTTATGGTATAGTAAAGTATATTACGGTGATTGTGAGAAATGGTATTGCAGTGGGGATAACGAAGAATGAAAAATAAAAAAATGTGGATATTTATCGGAATTATTGTTGTGATTCTGGTACTCAATCACATTTTCGGGTGGTCTGCCTACCTGGGAAATACAGAGAATTTGAAATTTTTGGAAAATATGGTACAGGATAATCTTCTTCTGGCGGTGTTGATCTACACAGTGCTTACGATTGTAAGTTGTGTCGTTCTGGCACTTCCAGGAGTGACATTTGCAGTTATTGCGGGGCTGGTATTTGGACCGGTACTTGGAACGATCTGTTGCTCAGTTGCGACAACGCTTGGAGCAATGGTCGCATTTGTTGTGGGACGATTTTTCCTTCAGGACAGTATCAAACCGATGGCAATGAAAAATAAATATCTGAAAAAATGGCTGTTTGATGAGACGGGAAGTAACGAGATTTTTATTCTTATGATTACAAGACTGGTTCCGCTGTTCCCATATAATCTTCAGAATTTTGCCTACGGGGTAACAGATATTAAATTCTCCACATATTCTATATGTTCTCTGATTTTTATGCTGCCAGGAACGGCTATGTATACGGTTGGAACAGCCGGACTTGCAGACAAAGAGAACCGGATCCTTTATATAGGGATTGCACTTGTACTGGCAGTAGTTGTTATGGGGCTTGGTGCATTTTTGAAGAAGCATTATGTGCAGGAGGAACAAAGTGAAGAGTAAAAATGATGTGTCAGAGTGTATACACTGCCATGTCTGTCAGAAGCATTGTGAGTTTCTGAAAAAATATGGCATTGATATTGGGGACACTGAAAAGCTGAAGGAATTATCTTATCATTGCTTTTTGTGTGGAAAATGTACAGAAGTCTGCCCGATTGGGATTGACGGGAGGGATTATATTCTAAAGCTTCGCCGGGAAAATGTCCGGGAGGCAGAAGGGACATTTCGTGAAAAAGGGTATGGAATGCTCTTAAAAGAAAAGAAAGATTATATCTATAAAAATTATCGTAATGCAACTGGAAAATGCATCCTTTTCCCAGGGTGTAATTTTCCTTCTTTTTATCCAAAGACAATGAAGAAGCTTGTGAAGCTTCTGAAAGAACATGGAATCGGAGTTGCCTATGACTGTTGTGGAAAGCCGATTGCGGAGCTTGGACTGGAAGCTGATGAAAAGAGAATTATACAGCGTATTAATGATGAGTTTGAAAAAAGAGGCGTGGAAGAGGTTATCATGCTTTGTCCGAACTGTTATACATTTTTGAAACCCTATTTGAAGGTTAAAGTGACAGACATTTATGCAAAACTTGAAGAACTAGGGATCGGTGAGAAGAATCTGGAGTCCGGCAAAGTATTTTTGCCTTGTCCGGATCGTGAGAAAAGAGAGATTCTTGCATCAGCAGAGCGATTCGTGAAGGGAAGTCTGGAATCGGTAAAAGGAGTACAGTGCTGTGGTCTTGGAGGCTGTGCACCGGTGAAAGAACCGGAAATTGCAAAGCACATGGCATCTGCACTTGCAGGAGAGGAAAAAGTATATAGTTATTGTGCTTCCTGCTCCGGCAATCTGACTCGTGGAGGCTGTCAGAACGTGAGACATCTCCTGACAGAGATTTTAAAGACTTATGAAAAGCCGGATGTGAAGAAATCCATGATCAACCGTGCGAAGACGAAATTTACATAATTTGTAACTGTTCAGAGCCAAGCAAAATTTCAAAAAACAGGTATAAAATGCGTAGCATTTTGGAAGTTGGCTCTGAACAGTTCCATTTGTTTAAAAAATGACTCCGTACCAGGTGACAATTCAACAAAAGAATGGGGATAAAAGATGAGAAGAGCAATCATTGTATTTACAAGAGTTCCGGTGGCGGGGCAGACAAAGACAAGGCTGATGCCATATTTTTCGCCGGAGGAATGTGCCGGGCTGCACACTTGCTTTTTGAAAGATATTGCCGGGCAATGTCAAAAAACACAGGCGGATCTTTATATCTGTTACACTCCGGACAATAAAGGAGCTGCATTAAAGAATATATTTGGGGATGACAAGATTTATTTTCCGCAGATGGGGGAATCTTTGGGAGAGAGAATGTACATGGCAATCCAGAGGGTTCTTGCCAAAGATTATGGATCCTGTGTGTTGATTGGAACGGATGTGCCGGAAATTAAGCAGGCAGATTTAGATTATGCATTTCGTCTGTTAGATGTGCATGACATTGTTCTGGGACCAACGCAGGACGGTGGATATTATCTTGTAGGTATGAAGAAGCCAGTGAGAGAGGTGTTTGAAAAACAGACTTACAGCCATGCAAGTGTTTTGGAAAATACAGCAAAAGCAGCTTTTGAGGCTGGTTATACAGTTGGTTTTGCAAGAACGCTTCATGATATAGATGAGAAAGAAGATATTAGTAAATTTCGAAACCGGATGCGTAAAACTCTGGAATTGCAGAAAAGTGAGACTGGACGTTATCTTCTGAAAAAACAGAAGATTTCTATTATTGTTCCGATTTATAATGAAGAATCCACGATAAAATCACTGCAAAAACAGTTGAGTCCTCTTCTGGACAAATGTGAAATTCTCTTTGTAGATGGCGGAAGCAAAGACCGGACATTGTCAATGATTGATTCCAGGTTCCGTGTACTTCATTCAGAAAAAGGCCGGGCAAATCAAATGAATCTGGGAGCAAAAGAAAGTTCCGGGGATATTTTGTTTTTCCTGCATAGTGACAGCGAGCTTCCGAAGCATCCGCTGGCGGAGATTCGTTATGTGATGAAAGACCATCTGGCAGGGTGTTTTGGAATTGCATTTCATTCAAAGCATTTCTTTATGTGGACGTGCCGTGTCATTTCCAATCACCGGATCAAAGACCGCAAGGTCATGTTTGGAGATCAGGGAATCTTCATAGACAGGGAGTTGTTCTTTGAGGCGGGAATGTTCCCGAACCTTCCAATCATGGAGGATTATCAGTTTTCACTGACTCTTAAGGAAATGGGCGTAAAACTTGGAATCGCAAAGCACAGAATTTATACATCTGACCGCAGATTTCCCCAAAAGACGATCCCGAAACTTAAGGTTATGTGGAAAATGAATCGGCTTCGCAAGATGTATCGGGACGGGGTACCAATTGACCGAATATCAAAGATGTACCGAGACGTAAGGTAAAATATAGCAGTGGATTTCAAGAAATAAAAATATCAAGGTAGAGGAAAAAATCTATGGAGCGGATCAGAGGTCTGGAAGAATATGTGAAAAATAAAGAGTACAGAGAAGCACTGGGATTGCCAAAAGAGAAGATGGAAAATTACGAATTGCTGGCACAGGGAGAGTATAATGTTAATTATGCATTTACACACCCTGTGACAGGAAAGAAATTACTACTTCGTGTGAATTGTGGAAGCCAGATGCATCTGGAGCATCAGATTGAATATGAAGCACATGCGTTAAGATTAATGGAAGGCTCTGGCAGGACGCCAAAAGTGCTTTATGTAGATGGCAGCAAAAAAATATTGGAGCATGGCGTTCTGGTCATGGAATACCTTCCGGGTCATGCAATGGATTATCATACAGAATTGATGCTGGCAGCCCCATGTTTGGCAGACATTCACAGTGTCCCGATTCCAGAGAGTGAAGAAATCCTTATACACCCACAGAATCCATTGAAAGCGATTCTGGAGGAGTGCGAGGAGATGTTCAAGGTCTATCTGGAATCACCATTAGGAGATGGAGAGAAAAAAACATATATCCGTGAACTTTTGGATCTTGGCTGGAAACGGGAAGCAGAAATCCAGCTTGAAAGTGGTTATCAATGCTGCATTAATACAGAACTAAATTCTACGAATCTCCTGATCAACGGGGAAGGAAAGTCCAATTACCTGATTGACTGGGAGAAGCCGCTATTTGGTAATCCCGCCCAGGATCTGGGACATTTCCTGGCACCTACGACTACATTCTGGAAGACAGATGTCATTCTTACCTCAGAAGAGATGGAGAAGTTTATTGATGCATACATCAAAGCGGTGGGAAATCGGTTTAAGACAGATATGATCCGGGAGCATACTCATGCATTTATTCCAATCACATGTCTGCGCGGGATTACATGGTGTGCTATGGCATGGGTTCAATACCAGCAGCCGGATAAGTTGATTTTCAATGAATCCACATTCAAAAAGTTGAATGCATATCTGGATATGGACTTCTTAAAAAATATACGGGGCTATCTGGAGCCGTAAATATTCTTGAAAATGACACGAAAGGAGAAATATTATGGAGAAAAAAGAAATTGCAGAGTTATTTATGAAAGGAATTGATTGCTCACAAGTTGTAGTTGGAGCATTTGCAGAGGAGCTTGGAATTACAACAGAGGAAGCTTACAAGATGTCTGCAGCATTTGGCGGCGGTATGGGTCTTGGTGAGACTTGTGGTGCTGTTGTCGGAGCAATGATCGTTCTTGGATTAAAATATGGACACTGCGAAGTGGAGCATATGGGGCAGAAGGATATTATGAATGCAAAACGTGCAGAATTTTTACAGAAATTCCAGGAAAAATATGCTGTCTGTAATTGTAAAGGGCTGTTAAAGCATGATATTTCCAAGCCGGAAGAGATGCAGAAGATTCTGGATGAAGGATTGTTATTTGATTTCTGTCCGGAAGTCGTAAAAGATAGTATCACTATACTAAAAGAGATATTCTAGCAGATATATTCTAGCAGATATATGAAGAGGTTTTTATGGATGAGATAATTAATGATTTTCATGATCTGGATCAGATTCCTGTGTTTCAGACACAGATTGATCCAGAGATGATGAATACAGCAGACAGGTTGGATGTGCTTCAGATGAATATTGGCCGTGTCTGTAATCTGGCGTGCAAGCATTGTCATGTATGTGCAGGACCGAACCGGACGGAAGTGATGTCCCGGGAAGTGATGGCAGATTGTATTCAATTTGCAAGAGAACAACAAGTGCAGACCATTGATATTACAGGGGGAGCGCCGGAGATGAATCCGGATTTTGAATGGCTTGTTACAGAGGCATGTAAAGTCTGTAGTCATGTGATTGTGCGAACCAATCTGACAGTTCTGTTGAATCCGGAATATGAACATTTGATTGAATTTTATGCCAGACAGAAAGTAGAAATTGTATGTTCCCTGCCTTATTATAGGGCAGATCAGATGGATCGAGTACGGGGAACCGGTACATTTGACGGGGCAATACAGGTATTACAGAAATTAAATACACTTGGTTATGGAAAGAATCCTGAGTTGGTGCTGAACATGGTGTACAATCCGGCGGGAGCCTTTTTCCCACCGGATCAGACCGCTATGGAACTAGAGTATAAAGAGCATTTGGCAGCAGATTTTGGAATTGTGTTCAATTCCCTGTATACACTTTACAACAATCCAATGGGACGATTTGGAGCATTTCTTCGAAGATCCGGGAATCTTTCTGGGTATATGAAGAAGTTGTATGATGCTTTCAACCCGGCAACGGTGGAAGCTTTGATGTGTCGTTTTCAGATTTCGGTAGATTATGACGGAAAGCTGTATGACTGTGATTTTAACCTGGCAGCAGGGCTTCCAATCTTTTCGAAGGAGACCATAGCTGATTGGATAGGAAAACCTTACACAGTCCGGAAAATCCGGATGGATAAACACTGTTATGCCTGTACAGCAGGAGCCGGTTCAAGCTGAGGAGGCGCAACAGACTAAGCAGGCTGCTTAAAAAAGAAAAATTATGAATAAAAAGAGGAAAATGCAACAAAATGTTTCTTGCATTTTTCTCTTTTTTCGCGTATGATAATAATCACTCTAATTTATCTGAGAAAACTTCTGCCAGGTCGAAGAGAATCAGAATTTGTCACAATATGAAATCACACCGATAATTCCAAAAAAGTAATACAGATGGGAGGAATGCGGATGGGCGAAAGGGAAGGTTACGAGGTGCTTCGCCTGATCGAACATAATCAAAAATGTTATATCAGCTCTGATTATGTAGAAGGAAAGTCACTTATTCAGTGGTTGAAATATCACCCGAACCTTACAAAAAAACAATTATTTTTATGGATCCGTGATCTTGCAGATCAACTGGAGTGCATACATAAGTGCCGGGGAAACCCTTGTTACCAGTATGTGAATCCGTACAGCGTGATCGTCACGGAGAATATGACACTACATTTTCTTGATATGAGTGTGGAATCCAATGAAAAAATGCTGGTTCAGATGAATCGAAGAAGTGTGAGGGAGAACTTTCTTCCACCTGAAGTCAATTATTATCAGGCTGCCAGCATTGAATTAGATATATACGGACTAGGCAGGACAATTCAGTACCTGTTGTCAGTAACAGACCCGATCCCGGAATTGACCAGACGGGAGACGGTAAAGTTTCAAAAAATAATATCCAGATGCCTGGATGGGCATTCAAAACGGGCATTTAAGCAGATGTCCGAAATTCAAAAAGAAATTCCAAATGTAACAGAGAAGAAAAGTAAAGATAGACGAATATGGACGAAAAAAAGAACGGTTATGGCAATGATAAGTATTTGTGTATTCGTAGCCGCAGTAAGTGTCCGGGGCATTCAGAAAAAAGGAGATGAGAAGAACACAGAACTTAAGATGGAAAGTTCAGACGGTTTAAATATGTCAGAAGTTTCAGAGCGCGAAGCATTCGTAGAAGCACAGAGATCCATGGGATTGTTGTATTTTCTGGAGCTGGAAGATTACGAAAAAAGTATTCAGGCATTTGAAGATGCCGGAGAAGATCAGATGTCGGAAAATCTGGCTGCATTAGTGCGGTATGTGGCTGGGATAGAAGATAAAGAGAGCAGCAATGAGAAAAAGGAATATGCAAATGAAAAGAAAATAGAGAACATATTCAGGAAAATCGAGGAGTGGATGCCGGACGATTCAAGGCTGGATTATGAGCGCTGTCTGATTCGGGGCTATGCAGTGGAGGAATCGGAAGAACATGCAAAAGCAATCTTAAGAATTGGTAAGAAAATTCTGGATGAGAAGCCAGAGGAGAGATTGGTAAAAGAATGTACTTCTTATATGGCTTCTGCGGCTGAAACGGCAAGAGACTGGGATATGGCTTTGGAAATGTATACAGATATGCTTGAGTGGGAAGAGGAGTCGAAGAAAGAAGATATTTATCAGAAGCTTGTGAAAATACAGGGAGAAAAAGGCTTAAAGGATCAGGCACTTGAAATATGCAGGAAAGGAGCGGAAGAATTAAAAGACTCAAAGCAGCTTAGAATTCTTTATATGCGTATGCAGTGTTCAGATTCAGATATTTCCAGAGAAATCTGTGCACAGACAGTAAAAGAGTATTTGAATCAGATTCCGGAAATTAAGGAAGAAACAGAATTTCAAAAATTGGCACAGGAATACGGAATAGTCATGGAAGGAGAAAATGTATGGGTAGGAAGATAAGAACCGGAGCGTTATTGATATTAGTCCTGGCAATGATTTATACACAGCAGGCAGTTATTTATGCGCAGAATGAGGCAGAAAAAAACATGAAAAAGACAACAGAATCGGAAAATTCAGCTGGAACTAATGGAGAAGACAAGGAACAAGAGAAGCCGGGAGGAGAAGAAGGGGATAAAGACAAGGAACCGGAGCAGCCCGAGATTAAGAGATATGAGCTGGAAATCCCCAAGGCTGATGGAAAGAATGGATATTATCTATCAAAGCCGTCCGTTATGATCACACATAATGGCGCCTATGGAACAACTGTGTACGAATTAAAACATGGGGAAGATACTTTGTTACAGGGGAGAATAAAATACATAGTATCACAAGAAGCAGAAGAGCAGAAAACCAAGATTTCTCTTGAGGGTGAAGTATTTGAGGAAGGAAAAAATATTTTACATGTCTTTATGGAAGATGAAGAAGGCAATGTGATTCCGGAATATGATGAGATAATAGAAATACGGATAGATACACAAAGTCCGACAGTGACCTTGGAGGCGCCGGAAGGATTTTCTACCTGGTATCAGAAGGAAGCGTGGATTCGTGTGGTATCAGAAGATGGTGCATGGGGAAGCCAGGTTGATACGGTCACATGTTATGTTGGGAATAAAATTATTGGAAAATCAAAGGAGAATCAGTCGGAGTTTTTGATCACACAGACTTCAAAAAGTGGAGAAGGTGTGCCGGTAACAGTGACTGTCACAGATCAGGCAGGTAATAAAACGGAGAAAACGCAGAAGTTATTCATTGACAGTCTGGCACCGACAGTAAGTTTAACAGGGGCAGCCGATTATCTGATTACCAGTCAGCCCGTGACGATAGAATACCAGGCAACTGATGAAAATAAATTAGAAAGCTGTCGGGCAGTGATTGATTATGAAAAACCGGAAGGAGAGAAAAAAACGGAGGTCATAGATTCGGAAGAAAAGTGGAGTTTAAAGAACGAATCCGCAAGTCTTGTAAAGACATTTCAGGAAGATGGAATCTATAAAACCAGTGTACAGGCTGTGGATAAGGCAAAACAGAAGTCAGAACATTTCCTGCAATTTATGATTGATACTAAGAATCCAGTGATAAAGATGGTGGACGAACTGCAGGGAAAGTATCTGAAAAAGTTTTCATGGGATTATCCGGTGGATGTATTTATCAAGGACTTTACGACATTTGTCCATCAGATCCAGATGGACGGAAGGTTATATCCGATTGGGACAGAGATTGATACGGAGGGGCGTCATACATTACAGGTAAATGCCATAGACGCCGCAGGAAATGAAGCGGTGGCAAGAGCGGAATTCGTAATAGATCACACTCCTCCGAAGATTCAGTTTTATCAGGTAGAGGAAGGGGCACAGTATGAAGGAATCCTGAACTTTCAAGTAGATTCCAGAAAAAAAGAAGACTGGATAGAAGAAGTGTTGATTAATGGAAAAAGGCAGACATTAAAAAAAGAAGACGGGAAGTATACATTTCAGATTACAAATCCAGGCGAATATGAAGTAAGCGTGACAGCAGCGGATCTGGCAGGGAATGAAGCAGAAGAAAACATATCATTTGAAATTGTTCCAGAGAAGACGATATTGGAAAAGGCGGCAGCGCCAATTCAAAAAATATTATCTGGAAAGACAGAAAAGGAGCAGAAAAATCGGCAAGGAGAAAAAGAAAACCGTCATTTTGCCATGTTGAAATGGATTGTGATTGGAAGTATAATAACAATACTATTAATAATGACCGGTGTGGTATTGTGTAGACGCAAAAAAGACAGTGCGAAAGAGGAACAGACAGACGAAAAATAATATATAAAGGTTCATAAAAGGGAGGATGCCGGGTAACCGCTAAGCGGCACCCGGCACGTATTATGAAAAAGTTTATTCAAAATGTATTACTGAACTTCTGTTGTTGATGATTTTATTATATGTAAGAGTTGTGGAGAAACAATGTTAAAGAGATGAAAGAATTTTAAAATAAACATGAACAAACTATGAACGTAAGGAAGTTTATTATTTCTTAATAAAATTCACAGAATTGTTAGCACTCGATTAAAAAGAGTGCTGATTTTCTATTGACTTTTAAAAAGCAAGGGATTATCATAGATTTAATCGGGGAGATTTCAAGATTTTGTATTTGCTTACTTATGAGTAAGTTCATGTAGGTTTCGATTTTATCCCTGGCATCAAAAATACAAATGATTAAATCAGCTTAAAATATCAGAAACAGGAGTGATTAGAATGGAAGCAAAAAAAGGTAGTCTTTCAATCAGCAGTGAAAACATTTTCCCAATTATTAAAAAATGGGTATATTCTGACCATGACATTTTTGTCAGAGAGATGATTTCCAATGGCTGTGATGCCATTACAAAATTGAAAAAACTGGATGTAATGGGTGAATACCAGTTACCAGATGATTATAAGGCATCAATTCATGTAGAAGTGAATCCGGAAGAGAAGACTTTGAAGTTCATTGATAATGGTCTTGGTATGACAGCAGAGGAAGTTGAAGAATATATTACTCAGATTGCATTTTCAGGAGCTACAGAGTTCCTTGAAAAATATAAAGACAAGACAACAGAAGACGATATGATCGGTCATTTCGGACTGGGATTCTATTCTGCATTCATGGTTGCAGATGAAGTTCATATTGACACATTATCTTACAAAGACGGAGCAACACCGGTACGCTGGGTAAGTAATGGTGGAACGGAATACGAGATGACAGAAGGAGACAAGCAGACTGTAGGATCTGAGATTACATTGTATCTGAACGATGATTGTCTGGAGTTTGCGAACGAGTATCGTGTAAGAGAAGTTATCCAGAAGTATTGTTCCTTTATGCCGGTAGAGATTTTCTTATCAAAGGCAAATGCAGAGCCAGAGTATGAGACAATTGACGAGGCAGACCTGAAAGAGGACGATGAGGTTGTTGAGCACATTCATGAAGATGCCAAGACCGAAGAAAAAGAGAATGAAAATGGTGGAAAAGAAGTTGTAGAAGTATCACCTGCAAAAGATAAAGTAAAGATTAAAAAGCGTCCGGAATCCTTAAGTGATATTCATCCGCTCTGGACAAAACATCCGAATGAGTGCAGTGATGAGGACTACAAAGAGTTTTACCGCAAAGTATTTCTGGATTATAAAGAGCCGTTGTTCTGGATTCATCTGAACATGGATTATCCGTTCAACTTAAAAGGTATCCTGTACTTCCCGAGAATTAATACAGAATATGATTCTATTGAAGGAACGATCAAGCTGTATAATAACCAGGTATTTATTGCAGATAATATTAAGGAAGTCATTCCTGAATTCCTGATGGTATTAAAGGGAGTTATTGATTGTCCGGATCTTCCACTGAATGTATCACGTAGCGCTCTTCAGAATGATGGATTTGTAGGCAAGATTGCTGAGTACATTTCCAAGAAAGTTGCAGACAAGCTTGCAGGTATGTGCAAGACAAAACGTGAAGATTATGAGAAATACTGGGACAGCATCAGTCCATTTATAAAATTTGGCTGTCTGAAAGATGAGAAGTTCTGTGACAAGATGAAAGATGCAGTTCTCTTTAAGGATATCGACGGAAAATATCTGACACTGAAAGACTGCGTAGAAGCAAATGGTGGAGAGCTGAAAGAACTCGATAAAAATGCGGCACCAGACAATGCCGAGGAAAATGCAGAAGAGAAGAAGACAACTATCTATTATGTAACAGATGAGATTCAGCAGAGTCAGTATATCAATATGTTCCGTGCACAGGGACAGGATGCAGTTGTACTGAAACACAACATTGATTCTCCGTTCATTACACAGCTTGAGCAGCGCTATCAGAATGTTCAGTTCCAGAGAATTGATGCAGATGTTACAGATAATGCAAAAGAGGAAGTTGCTGAAGACGAAAAGGAAGCATTCCAGAAGACTGTAGACAGTCTGACTGCAACATTCCGCAAAGAGCTTGGTAATGACAAGCTGGATGTGAAAGTTGAGAAACTGAAAGACAGCAATGTAGCTTCTATTATGACATTATCAGAGCAGAGCCGCCGTATGCAGGAGATGATGAAGATGTATGGAATGGATTCCATGGGAATGGATATGGGTGGAGAGAATACCCTGATCCTGAACGCAAATCATCCACTGGTACAGTATGTACAGAAACATGAAGATGGAGAAAATACATCTTTGATCTGCAAGCAGTTGTATGATCTGGCTATGCTGGCACATAAGCCATTAAATCCAGAAGAGATGACAGCATTTGTTCAGAGAAGCAATGATATTATGATGCTTCTGACAAAATAGATTCAATATTGGATCCATAGTGATATAAGTATAAAAGAACCTGCCTCACAATTTTGGGGCAGGTTCTTTTATACAGTTTTATTCTGAATGCTCTATTCTACTGGAAGTATGGTATCAATTAATGAAGTGATCTCAGAATCTTCGGCACCGGCTGCTGCCAGTGTTTTGAAGTTCAGAGAAACGGTAACCGTTGTCTGTGCACCATAAGTTGGTGCAGCAGCGTATTTTTCCATCAATTCTACAAGAGCACGATCTACTTCTTCTTCAGAATAGTAAGTTCCGGTTTCGAGTTCGTTCATAGCACTTTGGAAACTTGTGTTTGGAGTTACAGTTACATCAATAATGTAATTAAATAATCCGTCCTGTTTCTTTGGTGTTCCAACAGAATACTGACAGTTATTACAGATTGCTTTCAGCGCAGCGCTATAACGATCTGTGTATGAGGCACTCAGCTCTTCCGGTGGAGCGTACATAGAACTTTCTAATTGAGACTGGACAGAAGACTCGTCCTCGCCAGTATGTTTTGCATATTCGGCTACATCATTTTTAAACAGTGCATTCAGACAGGATGTGAGATAATCCTGAGCGTCCAGTATCTCGCATACACTGTCATATGGTGCCATAATGTTATCCATAGTAGCAGAGAATAATTTCTGTAACTGCTCGTCATCAAGGCTGTAACCGTCTTTTGACTTCTTAACCTCCAGTGTAAGCTGAGTGGAGTCCTCGTAAGAAGGAGAGCTTTTTACAGCTTCCGTTGCTTTTTCGAGAAGCTTTGTCATCTCAGTATTCAAATCTGTAGAAGAGATGGCCGGACTATATTTTTCGCAAGTGTCTTTTGTAGTTGCTTCAATATCCAGTGGAGTAAAAGTAAGTTGCACAGAATAACGTTCATCGTCAATTTTTTTAGCACCATTTATCTCAAATTCTACGGCATTAAATGATGCCTGAAGGAACTTAAGATAAGAATCTTTTAGCTCGTCCGGAAACTGAAGTACATACGTTTCGTTCTCATCTGAAATTCCCTGTTCCAGAAAAGAAGATAAAGAAGACGGATCCTCTTTTTTGATAGAAGTGATCAGATCTCCTACATACTTGTCTGCGGTCTCACCGCTGGCACATCCGCCAAGTAACAACGCAAAGATAAGCGTTAACACAAGGCATAAATGCTTTTTTTTCATAGTTTCTTCCTCCGTATTCAGATAAATATAAAACCATGTATGAAAATGGTTAAATAGTTATTTATAATATACCACAAATAAGACTGGAAAAACATCATTATTTTTTATATAATAGTTGTAAGAGCGCATAGCGCGTAGTAATTGGTGAGCATATGAGGATATAATCTGTTAATTATGTGATTTGATCAGTTACTAGAATACTTGTGGAGGAGAATATTCATGGAAATGTTGAATCTTGAAAAAGAATTACAGAGTAATTCCTACCCGGGACGTGGAATTATTATTGGTAGAAGTGCGGACGGTACGAAGGCTGTGACCGCATATTTTATTATGGGAAGAAGTGAGAACAGCAGAAACCGCGTGTTCGTAGAAGATGGAGAAGGAATCCGTACACAGGCATTTGATCCGTCAAAGCTTACAGATCCAAGTCTGATCATTTATGCACCGGTGCGTGTGCTTGGTAATAAGACCATTGTGACGAATGGCGACCAGACAGACACGGTTTATGAAGGCATGGACAAGCAGCTCACTTTTGAACAGTCACTGAGAAGTCGTACATTTGAGCCGGACGGACCGAATTATACTCCTCGTATTTCCGGAATCATGCATATTGAGAATGGAACATACAACTATGCAATGTCTATTTTAAAGAGCAACAATGGTAATCCGGAGAGTTCACACCGCTATACCTTTGCATATGAGAATCCAGCAGCAGGAGAGGGACGTTTTATCCATACATACAAGTGTGATGGTAATCCACTTCCAAGTTTTGAAGGGGAGCCTAAGCTTGTCAGCATTCCGGATGATATGGAAGCATTTACAGATCTTGTATGGAACAGTCTGAATGCAGATAATAAAGTTTCACTTTTTGTGCGTTATATTGATATTGCAACCGGAACTTATGAGACAAAGATCATAAATAAGAATCAGTAGGAGGAATATCATGAAAGAACTGGAATTAAAATATGGATGTAACCCGAATCAGAAACCATCCAAGATTTATATGAAGAATGGAAAGGATCTTCCGATTCAGGTATTGAACGGCAGACCAGGATATATCAATTTCCTGGATGCATTTAACGGATGGCAGTTAGTCAGTGAGCTTAAGAAAGCTACAGGACTTCCGGCTGCAACATCATTTAAGCATGTATCACCTGCAGGAGCAGCAGTGGGACTTCCGCTTGATGAGACATTGGCTAAGATTTACTGGGTAGATGATCTTGGTGAACTGTCACCGCTTGCAAGCGCTTACGCAAGAGCAAGAGGTGCAGACCGTATGTCATCTTTTGGTGATTTTATTTCACTTTCTGATGTCTGTGACGTCGATACAGCAAAACTTATCAAGAGAGAAGTATCTGACGGCGTGATCGCTCCTGGATATGAGCCGGAAGCGCTTGAGATTCTGAAGGAGAAGAAAAAAGGTAATTACAATGTTATTCAGATTGATCCGGATTATGTACCGGATCCGATTGAACATAAAGAAGTATTTGGAATTACATTTGAGCAGGGAAGAAATGAATTAAAGATCGACAATGATTTCTTCTCCAACATTGTTACAGAGAATAAAGAACTGACAGATCAGGCTAAAATTGATCTTGCAATTTCCATGATTACTTTGAAATATACACAGTCCAATTCTGTATGCTTCGTAAAAGATGGACAGGCAATCGGAATTGGTGCCGGACAGCAGTCCAGGATTCATTGTACAAGACTTGCCGGACAGAAAGCAGATAACTGGTGGTTAAGACAATCTCCACAGGTTATGAATCTTCCATTTGTAGATCATATCCGTCGTGCTGACAGAGACAATGCAATTGATCTTTATATCGGTGAGGATTATATGGATGTGCTTTCAGATGACGCATGGCCAAATATTTTCAAAGAAAAGCCGGAAGTATTTACAAGAGAGGCCAAGAGAGAATGGCTGGACAAACTGACAGGTGTCGCTCTTGGATCTGATGCCTTCTTCCCATTTGGA
>UMFS01044509.1_pt1 | contig 41256 bp, 54 predicted proteins | sample 1965071 | NCBI WGS metagenome assembly UMFS01 (sample SAMEA4836052, study PRJEB28245) | human gut metagenome | biome: gut microbiome; material: fecal sample | place: Denmark | collected 2008
GAATCCTGCTGACAGAAAAAACTTTTATTCTAATCTTTCGCGTCATCACTATAGCAGATTCTTTACTCACGTCCCGGATGACACCTTGTCGTCTGCTGTCATCTGAACGGAGTCGAGAATGCTTTGAAGGAAAGGAGGGAAGCGGGTACTGCTACGGCCCGATTGAATTTTACATGCAAAAATATATTTCCCCATGCCGCGCTGTCCGCATTCATCTCTTTCCTGTACGCAGTGGCGGAAATTCATTTTTTCAATTATACTTTTCATAATTCTGATGTGGATATAAAACGTTTAATATTCTTAGTATTTATCGTATTTTTTAGAATTTATGCTTATACAGATTGGAAGCCACGTGGAAGCCACAGCGTAATCCTGTGTCCGCCGTAGACGTGACATGTTATAATATTTTCAGAACTCAAAAACAGAGTGTCTGTTTTTACGGGATCAATATCATTTGATATCGATCCTATTTTTTTTATTATAAAAAGAACGGGTATTTCACCGCTCTTATTTTTTATAATTCTATTCCTATTTTGATTTTGCAATACTAATTCAAAATATTTTTTATAAATTATTTCTAACATTAAACATAAACAGTTTACAAATAAATTCAGTAGTTTTCTTGATGGCCAAGCCGCGCCCAAAACAGTAAAGTTTACAATATTAGAATTATCAGTATTTATCAGAATTCTGACAGACGAAAAATAAAAAAGTCAGTATTTATCGAATGGCCAACACAATAAAAAAAGCAGTAAGGATGAAATATCCTTACTGCTCAAAAATTTATTTTTATTATTCGTCACGACAAAACCAAACGCGAAACACAATCATTGCTCTGTGATAGCTTGTAATATACGGTGATAGTTTCCAGCCTAAATATATCCGCCATCGATATCGGCGATTAATCGGTAACGTGCAGTATAACATCCAGTGATTTCTCGAGGATGCATAGTACAGTTCATGTACACCAGATTTATAATCAGCATAGACTTTAACACTGCCGGGCGGGACGTTACAGCCGAACCACTCAAAAGCAAAGCCATAAGCGCAATTTCTGTACAACCAGAAAACACGGCAGCAGTACCGTTTAATGCGGTCAATTAACGACAGCGGTGCTATGTTAATACTGTATTTTTTCCAACGGTTATATTCCGGTAAAATATGCCGCTCTACCCGATAATACTTATAAAAATCATACCTGATAATTTCTGGCACATATCCTGTCACACAGTCCTCACTATCTAAGCTATCATCCCATGTTTGCCAGAGCCGTAACAGTCCCGGCAATTCGCCGTTCTGGTCAGCAAACAGAACAATAAACCAGTTCGTCAGATAGCATATTGCTATACAGATTAACTGCAGTGGTGCATACAGAAACCATTTCATATCGTCACCTCGTTACCAGACCTGCAAGTAATCCGCCGGAAATTAAAATCCATAAATTTCGCTGCCGTGTTTTAATTCGGATTTTCCGTTCCGCCTCGGCTTCGTATTTGTTCAATGATTCCTCGGCTTTCTGTAATGATTTTTGCGTCTGTGCGTTCAATTGCCGTGATATTCTCAGCTGCTCGTTGACTGTCTGTAATTGCTGCTGCGCTTCGTTCAGCAGCGTCTGCTGCTCGGTCAATAGCCTCTGCTTCTGCTCGCTGTGATTCTCCAGCGTTTGTAAGTTCTGTTCTAATCTCGTCAGCTCCGTGTCGGAGATTTGATACATCACCTCTGCCCGCACATCCGAACCACAATATAACGGCAACAATAATAATAGTGCCGATAGCAAACATATAATAAGCCTGTTTCTTCTCATACATATTACACCCCTTGCTCTAAGTAATACTGCGCTTTTTCGCGGATAATATCTCCGCCGCTTCCGTATCGGTCACTATTGTGCAGGATTTGTAAATCCCATCGGCAATCGGGATCGCCACTGTACAATCCATAACCGTCTTCGTCTGCCGCCTCGCCATGCGTCATAAAGTGATCATAGTCGATTGGATTATCAAAGACTTCTGCAATTACCGCCGTCATTTGCGCCAGCGTTTCAATCTGCGCTTCTGTCGGCGCATATTCGCCCAAATCTTCTGGCGTTCCGTCATAACAAGCGCATAACGCAATAGCGATACTGCCCGTATTACGGTGCCACGTTGCAGACGGCGTTTTAGTAATCGGGCGGGTATTTATGATCTCTCCGTCACCGTCTATGCAGTAGTGATAATCGTCAAACGTAGTAAAGTGACGCCCTGCCGTCCAATGATAATACGTTATAACGGGAAACGGGAATTGATAAAAGTAATCTCGATTTGCAGTTAATTCTTGCTTAAATTCTATTATATTCATTTTTTATCCTCCCTTTGCGGCGGTATTATTGGCGGCTTTGGCTTCTCTTTTTTTGCCTCTTTTTCAGCCGCGTCTGGTCTGCCATCATGATTTTTATCAACTAAAAACACAGATACAAAAGTAAAAGCCCCGACAACTGCCGGAGCTGTAAATTCCTTGAAAAATGAAATTAAAAGCTGCGTATTAGCAATGCCTGTCCGCCACCAGTCATGCAGCCATGCAGTCAATATTATTAAAAATAAAATAATGAGTCCTGCACCGTATACATAGACTATTTGCATTGACGTCTGTATTTTTTTGCGGGTGGTGGGTAGATATGACACAGCTTTAGTCCATAATGCTTTTAACTTTTCTTGCATACTACCCCCTAACCGATTTAATAAATCTGATAAAAGCGTGTCCGATTTTAATTATTTCTGCGTCCAGCATATTTAATTTCTCAATGATGGACGTTATTTCGCAAAGTACCGGAATGATCAAAAATGCGAAAGAAACAACGTAATCAAACCGCCAGCTAATGATCTCAACGTCCGGCAACAAGAATGACAGTACGGAAAAAGCAAACAGCACGGGGTACTGCACCGCCATTTTTAATACCAGTGCCGTCCGTAACCCTTTGCTGATTAAAAACCTGCACTTGCTGCCGTTTGGCAGCGTAACAGAACCCCAGCCGTACCAAAGGAAGGTGGTAATAATGTTGCACAGAGTATAACTCTTGCCTGTGGTTTTTAAGTAGTTGTTACACTCAATTGTAATGCGCAACATAACATCAGTGAACAATAGCGCAAGTGTGAAAAAGATAGTGCCTGTTATATCTACAACCGCATTTGCGGGGATAGTGCAAGCCAAACCGCCTATTACCTGCTGATATAGTGATGGTGACGTGATAATAATTTCATTCAAAATGACACCTCTATTATTTGATTACAGGGATATGGGTGCTATAAGTGATTTTCTTTAATGCTTTCAAGTCTTTTGCTGTTTCGATTGCGTTATATGCCGCCCGCCATTCTGCCCGAGCTTGTTTCATCGGCTCGTACTGTTCGGCGGTTAAAACACCCTCGATGAATTTCGTCACGTTATAGTCCGTATCTGACAGTAACTGTTTTAACTCTGCCAATTCGGCGGCTTGTAAACGAGCATATTCGATAGCGTCCAACTCTTCCTGCGTAGGCGGCAGCGGTGCCTGCAGCTTACCGTCACGATATTCATAATTACCTGCAATTGCCTCTTGCCATTCTTCCTCGGTTTGATTGATATATATAGCGTTTGGATAATCAGATTTCGCTTTTTCCGTGAGCTCTTCGATAGTCTCGCCATGAACGCCCGTGACTAATGATGTGATACGTTCGCCGGATGTTTTATTATAAATTGATATGTAAGTCATATTTTTTTACCTCTCTTAAAATCCGATAGCTAAGACTTGGCATAATGGGTTCCAGCTCATTTTAGGGAGCCATATTCCGGTTTTATTCGTATAAGAATGCTCCGGCTGATTCCATTCGCCAACAGCAGCCTCCTTGATCCACATGTTATTTTCTGAATTATTTTCTGTAACTTGCTTCCCAACATATAGTAGATTATTAAAAGCAATCGGATAAGCGAAAAACGTATTACTATCTGCGCGTCCTCCTTGTATTATCAGGCCGCCTTTTAGTTTGACCCACCATGCATTCGGATTACTTACATTCATACTTTCAACAGCGGTAATGTCACTCAAAAAGGCAATTGCAGACCACGGAGTGAATTGTTTATTACCGGGATAATGGTTTGTTCGAAACCACATGCGCCCGTTGTCGTTTTCCGTGAAAATCTGTTGCACCATATTGCGCGTGTCATCTATCCCGTATGGCAACGATATGATAGAACCGTATCTCAGACTGCCGCTAATATTTACACCGGTAGCCCGTGTAAGTGTCATTCTGTTTAACTGTAGTGCTTCTAAAGCGATATTATTATACTCATCACCAGAAATGCTTTTTGTGTAGACTATATAATTGGCACTATCAGCAGTACCCGTTGTGTCCTGATTCCCTATTTTGTTCACTCCGGGTAAATCTATATCAGCAGTACCGTCAAATGATACTCCGCCTATTTGTCTTGCCGTTTGTAGTCTTGTAGCACTATCAGCATTGCCGTCTAACGCCCCGTGTACAGTCGGTACGGTTAGATCACCTGTCAGTGTGCCGCCGGATAGCATTAAAAATTTTCGGGCGATACCGGAATAATCTGCTGCATACCGCCATAGCGTCCACGCATTATTGATATACAGTCTGGTCGCCATTGATTTTAATGCGGTGTTATCCGTTACAGCATTATACCTATTAGCGATATATAACTGTGCAACGGTATCCTGCATTAAAAATACGACTAATACACCGGACGTTACCATATTAGACGGTGCACCTTGTAGATTAAAACAGCTTTCGTCGATAGCGTATACTCCGGCTGTCATAATTTCGTTCCATGCATGAAACATACCCGCATTTAAATATGTGCGGCCGCCGACGTAACCTTGAGTAAATTGAACACCGTGCTGGTCGGCGGTGGCTGTAGCAGCATTCCCCGCGATGCCCGCGGCGTGAGCCGCCGGATTCGTATTATGATCATCTAATGGCGTTTTCGCAAATTTCGTCAGCGCTTTCTGCAGATTCTGCGATAATAATTGCGAGTCTTCGTCTTTCGCATCAAATGCTTGACTGGCGATAAAATCAGCTAACGCTTTACTCATCATACTAACCTGACGATATAACTTATTATGTAAAGCGGACGACGCAACGCCAGATTGCACGCCATTTGACCGCTGCGTGTGATTAGCATAATCCGTATCAGTCATTACATTGGTTTTTGTTTCGTCAAATACTTTAAAATTATTATCAGCCATTCGACCATTCTCCTTTTTCGTAACCGGCGAAAACATCAGTATTTAAGTCGTACGCAAATAGCGGATTCGCGGAAATCTGCATATTAACTCTGACGCCCTCGGGTTTCGGTATAATATAGCCCAGCTCAATCATTTCTTTTAACTGTTCGTCACTAACGCCGACTAACGACACGTCTATCGTCATATCCTGATTATCACGTATCGATATTGTGATATCCGGCAATAGTGACTGCCATTTTTCGCTGAGTGATTCAATACCGGCATCCCAATTCATTTTCGCAATCGTTGCTTTAAGCAATATACGATACAGCTCATCCGATAATACACTACTTGCGCCATTTTTCGCATTAAACGGCATTACCCGTGATCGTCCGAGATACAAGCCGATAGTATCAAGTTGCGTCCCTGCCGCTGTATCGATATTAAATGCATCCGGCATATCAAATGATATCTGCATCGGATCGTCAGTGTAACCGAGCAACAATTTCATCATTTCCGCATATTTCGGTTTGTCACGATGCTCCGATGTGATGCAGTCTAAATAACCTTCGTATAACGCCATGATTACACCTCTTCGGCTGTGACCGTGCAGGAATTATATTGCGCCACCTGATTAAACAATATCGGGATATTCGCAACAGTCAGATTACTGCCCTTAATGCCCAATTTAACCTCAATGACACTAAAAGTTGGATTCGTAATATCCGCAATAGCCCGTGCCGCAATCGCCCAGATACTCGACAAGTAAACGGATTGTCCGATGGCTAAAATTGACAGATAATACTTGACGTAATCAATAATTGCCGCCTCGACTTCTTTTGTGTAGCCGGTTAGTTTCTTGACGCGGACGCGAGCGTCAATTTTAACATATGCTGGTCGGAAGAATTTAATATTCGTCGCTACATTTTCAGTATTGAGCACATTAATAGCCGTAGTACCGTATGTCCCGCACCCCGGTGACTTCCGGAGGTAGATTGCTTTTGCAATTTCCGCATCCGCCCCACCTTCGACGATGGCAGAAATCGAATGTCCGGGAATGCCGTAACTGTCCGTTATATTCGTATCATTCTCCAACACAGAATAACGTGTAACACCGGAAACAGCGGCGATCGCGCCCTTTGTCGATTCGATAACCGCCTGTGACGGATTGGCAACAGAGATAGTCTGTCTTGCCCGCAATTGAGCGTCGGTTTCAATCGGCTGCCCCAATACAGCCTGCTCTTTATTCGTAACAGATATCCAGCCTTTCGTCGGTGTAACAATACCCGTGACCGATCCTGCCGGTGCCCCGACGGCACCAATCTTTTTACATGTAGCGGTGACTGTAACGGTTCCCGCGTTGCCGATATTGACAACGTACGGTAATGCCCACTGTACATCGTTACTATCCCGCACGATACCACCAACGACCTGCGTCCCGGCATCACCGGTGAGTGTGACTTGTACTGTACTGTATGATGCCTTCTTGCGCGTTAATCCGTTGATTTTCACGAGCGCATCTAATGCAGTACCGATTGCCGTTTTCGGTGACCGGTTATTATAATCCAACTCGACCGCTTGAAACGTGTCATAAATCTTGAGAGCAAAAATACTGATCATTTGGTAATCCTGACTGTCATTCTCCAGGTATATGTCCTGCCCGTAGATTTGCCGGAATTTATTAATCATATCGTCACGGATATCGTTATACGTCGGATAATGATATCCGGCACCGTCAATATACGGCTTAAAATATGCCATTTATAACGTCACCTCCGATAACTGCACTTCGCCATAGTCCGTATTAACGGTGCAGAAAAACGTGTATTGCCGGGAATCGCCGTTCCAGTATGAATGGAATTCGATGATATCCTGCACGTGCTCAGTTCCTGTTATGCGGTCACGCAGGAGCTGTTCAGCCGCCTTGATGTCGCTATGACCTAATATTTTCTGCCAGAGCGGCAAGCCGTCATTCAAGTCCTCCCACCATTCCGCGAGAAATAATAAAAGCCGCGTTTTGATTGCCTGCGCGCAGGCTTCCCGATCGGTTACATAGTTTGCCGACCCGGCACCGAAAGTAAAGTCGCCGTTTTTGTCCAATCGTCTGTATCTCATCTTGGAGTCCCCGTGCTTCCGCCGCTATCCCCGCGGTGCGTATGGTTATTCATGTTAATACCTCCTGCTTTAAGCGTGCCGGAAACCGTATGATTACCTTCGGTCTGGTCATTACCGGACGTTGACAGGTTCCCGTTAATCTGCACATTAGCGTTTATCGTGACCTGTCCCGGCTGCAGATCGATGAACGTGCCGCCATCTTCGGTTCTGACCTGCACGGAATTATCGGAGTACCTCGGAACGGTGCGAACCTGCGAGCGGAAACCGATAATCGCCATGCCGTCCGACAGATCGTGTCTGCGGCGTTCCACCTGATTTTGCACACCGCCGGATTGCCACCATGCGTCAATGCAGGAATCAGCGAAAATCACCAAGCATTCATCACCCGGCGAAACGGGCAGCGTAACGCAATAGCCGCCGCCGGAATATACAAAAAATGGAACGTTAATCAATATCGGTAATTCGACCCATTGATACGTTCCGTTCATTTCGATTTTTTCCCTGATTGTCGGCTGCACTGATACTGTTTGTGCCGCATAATCCACTTCGGTCACAACTCCGGGGATAGCTACCCGGAGAGTGCGAGAAAAATCACTTCGCTCACGCCGGGATTTATCCAAATTCCCTGCAGTTCTACTTTCTATCGATATCATGATCTCACCGTCCCATCTGCAGAATCAACCATAATCGGAAGCCCGGATTTTCCGTTTCTGCCGATTCCTATAATTTCCGTCAGCCATGTTTCGCCATGCGTATCACCAGAATGCACCAGCGAATAGACCTCGTATTCACCGGTCGGATCGAATCGGGTGTTCTGATCAGCAACCTTGCCGCCTGCCGGTGACATATTCGGTTTCATCATTTGGCCGGTATCAACTGCCGTCCGCTGAATAATATCATTGTCAATTTTAATTAAGCCATGAATCGTGACGACCGGATTTAATAGCATGCGAATACCAATGCCGTCATCAGTATATTCCGGTGTCCCGACCAATCCTGTTTGCGGTGTAAGATATAGACATTTATCATCCGGGATCGGGTCGGTATATTTTCGGACTTCGAGCTTACCATTATCGACTTGCACGAACGAATCAGTGGTGCGCGCCTGATCATCCAATATATCTGCCGGATAACCAAAGCATACTTTGCCGCGCGGCAATGTTGTTTCCGGTAGATTTTCTGATACATGCTCGATTTCAATCGGATAATATGCCAGCTTGGCCGCCGCTTCGATGACATCACGAGGATTACTGCCCGCCGCCAGTGTAGTCCGTATAAAATTACCGCCGTAAAAGCTCTTGCCGTCAGCAGCTATGATCTCCAGCCGATAATTGATACCGTCCTCACGATTTCGGAAAACCTGTATAATATCGCCGTCAAAAATCAAGCCGTACTGCGCCGCATATCCGGCTTCAAGTTGGATATGGAATCCCTCTTTAATAATTTGCGCTTCCGTATCCGGAGCAAGGTTATAAATTACGATATGTGCAATAGACGGCTGTCCCAGCGCATTTTTTTTGATCTCAAATACTGTCCGAAGATTAGACACATCGAGAGCTGTTGTCTCTTCGTATTGCACTAATACCCGCCACATACGACCGTATAACCCCAGCTCGGCGGTATTCGTGAGTTCCTGCCGTGCGCTCATAACGTATCACTCCAGACCAACAACCAATCAGCACCAAGATTTCCTGCATTCGGCCATTCATCCTCCATTTTGTGGGCGGGTATAATGCAAGCGGAACCAATCTCGAGATATGAGTATTGCTCTAATATATTCTGCCCCGGCAGCATGGGAAGATTGTTGATTAAAATTAAACCGTTTGTGTCAGATACCGTCACATTCCAGTACCCGGCAATCTCGTTGTACCGAGTAGTAAATACCAGCGTGACGTTCTTTCCGTCTACAGGGATTTTGCAGGAAAACGTGTTCCGAGGTTTTGCGGTAATCGGAATAATTGAATACATCACTTACCTCCGATAGAATCGTTAATCGCAGATAATATGCTTTGATTATTCGCCGGAGAATCCGTGTCAACCGGCTGCGCACCGGAATTGGACGATCCCGTGGTTTGTGATCGTGCCGACACCTGCACTTCTGCGACCTGCGCAACATCGATTTGTTCAAAATGCAACGTGCAATTTAAACCGTGCAGAGTTTGTCTATCGTCGGGAGCTTCTGCGTGAACTAAGAGCATATTATGATACGTTCCAAGCCGTGTCACAACATCAACCGGAACGCGGGCGATAATCATATTTGCAAACAGTGTCCACGCGGATATGCCGCGGTCGCCAGTAACTGCCGGCTGCCCAGGCGGTGCAAAAAAATTAGTAATCGGAATTATGCTGGTGGCTTTGTTGTAAACATCAAGCACCGTGTCAAATAACCGATTTCCCGTTTTAATTGACCGCGCGTAGATCTCCGCGTCCGATACCATTACATCAATATCAATTTCAGCGGGGAGCAGTATTGCATGATCCGTCATGACAGAGCCGGACTGCACCGGATAATGCGTCGCTTCCACAGATAAAGAATGATTTGTACGCATAATACCAGAAAATGCCGCCCCGCCGATTGTCCATTTTGGCGTATATAAAATATAGTCCTCGAAATTATTAAACGCTGTCGTGTAATCCAGAAGCGTTTGATTGTTAAAAACTTTCGCAACATCTTTTGTAAAGTCCGTCCAGCTGGCACGAGATGATGTGATTTCTTTACCGTAGTTTTTGATTGATGTAATTAAACTCACTGCATACCCGCCCCCCTGTCATAAATATTACTGATATCGCGTTCCGGCAGTACCTTTCTGATTTCTGATGCCGCTGCCCTGCCGATAGCCTGCGGATCGGCGTTATTGCCGTACACATTGATTGTGACCGGTGCATTAACGGTATTTCTCTCGCTGCGGGAATCGGCAAAGCTGCTTGTCCCCGCAAGATTACTGACAGTACCCGTCCACTCGCCCCACTTCGTTTTTATTGCATTCCAGCCGTTTTCAAGCACCCTTCCTGTATTAGCCGCCCTTTCCAACAATGACGGACTCCCGGACGGCGTTACATCCGGTTCCTGTGGCGGCGGGGAATTATTCCGTGCCCATTCGTCCGCTTCCTGTTGTATGATCGCTTTCGCGTCAGCACGTTCCGAATTCCAGCGGTCATGTAATTGCTCAGCAGTAACGCCTTCACTGTTAGCCGTATATCCATTACGGACGTTATAGATTGCATCAATCAATGCTTTTTGCGATTCAGCGGACATATTGACGGCACCTGCTCCGCCCATTGCCTGTATTGCCCGCTCGATGATATTCGTCCCGCCGCCATGCTGCACGGCAACTGACCAGACTGCTTCACGCACACCTCGAGATTGTTTTTCAATATCTAGCCCCGTACTATTCAGGATCTGCGCAACTTGCGGAGCATAATGCGTTCTTGCAATATACTGTCGCTGCGCTTCCCGGAACCCTTCGGGATCTTCACTGGCAATATCGCGCCATTCCTGATCAAAGTCTGCAGAGCCGACAGCTCCCGCATTTGATAAGCGGTTATACCACTCGGTATTGATGCCGGACAAGTGCTGCAGGAAATCTGGTATATTATCCGGGATAATCTGCCAGCTGCCATACGCTCCACCGGAACCCCCTGTGGTACCCGGTGCGCCCTCGTATTTTGACGATAGCGCGCCCAGACGCTTGTCGGACAAGTCGACACCGCCGGAGAACATATTACCAATGAGAGCTTTTGCTCCGGCAAAATCACCTGTCAATAATTTACCGATGATATTCGCGAATTTTCCGATGCCGGAAATCATCTTTGCAATAGTAATAACAATTTGCTTAAGGACTTTTTTAAATGACGTCCAAGAGCGAGTTTTACTTGTAATTCCGTCACTGATTTTGAAGAATTTTAGAATTCCGTCAATCAATGACGATATGCCATTCACTAAGGATGTAACGCCCTGACCGAGCGAATCAAACGCTTCTGAAAAAGCATTGACTGTTTCTGTATCGACGATATACGTCCATAGCTCGGACAGTTTATCAAAAAAGCTCTCGCCGAGGTATTCTGTAATGTCATAGAGTGACTTAGCCAATTGCTCAAACGCAGCAACGAATGCCTGCACACGTTCGGAATGTTCAACCCAGTGGAAAAATCGGCTGACATAATCAACCATGACTAACCATGCTTTATTACATAATTCTAAAACACGGTTCAGCTTCTCCCATTGCTCTCCAAACAAGCTCTTCTTACCGTCCATATAGGAGAAATAATCGTCTAAGAGCAGCAGCACCCCACCGATGGCCATGGCCATGGCACCGATCGGTCCCGCAAGAAACGCAGTAATAGCAGTACCAAGCGCAAGAAATGCCACTCTACCATTATGTGGTAGCCGTTTCCAGAATTCGTTGATACGCTTACCGATGCCGGATAGAACCCGCCAGACGGCGAATGCGATATTTCGCACGAATCCGAAACCGGTCGCGATCGTTCGGGTAATGCGTGGCAGATTGGTGATGATGTAATCGTTGATGGTTTTTAGCGTTTTTTTCGCATCACCCAGAGGTTTCGCAAGGTCTTTAACTATATAGTAAGCAACCCACTGCATACCGGCGGCAATTTCCTGTTTCAGGCGCGTAAATTCAAATGCCAATTCCTGTACTTGATTCATTGCGGCCTTGTAGCCGCTACCTGCAGTCATTGCCGCACCGTCGGACAGGAGCTGGCGATATTGCTCGCGGAGTTTCGGGTTAATCTGTACTTCATTAGCCGATTTCCCGAGAGCGTCCAACGCCATCTTCATTTGCTTCGCCTGCCCGGCGGAAACAAACATTGTCCGTCCCAGCGTCTCATATGCCAATTCCTGATTACCCATGGATTTTACAAGCGATACACCGGACGCAACAATGCCGCCAATAGCCGCGATGATAAGTGTACTGGCTTTTACTATTGTCGGTGCCAGCGATTTCATCCCGCTCACCATCTGGTGGACGGAGTTAACCGCTTTCTGCAGTTCTGCCACAGACCGGGCATCTACATCCGCACCCAGCTTGACCAGATATTCTTCTATATAATTAGCCGCCACTATGCATCACCACCATTCATCATTTCCGCATATTCCTGTGCCCTGCGTTTATTTTCTGCCTGTAGGATAATCATTTCATGGGCATCCAATAGATCGTCCAGCGTGTAGGTACCATCAAATACTTCTTTCTGCTGCCACATGCCCTGCATGACAGGCAAGTAAGCAAAAGCGTTAATATTTACCGGTTCTGCGACGGCGTAACCTGCTGAATCCCTGACAACAGAGAAGTCAAGCCGTCTTCGCCGAAAAAACCAGACAAATTAAATACCAGTGCCTGCGCTGTAAGAACGAATACAGCTACGGCTTCTTTTTCAAGCCCGATGACTGCGAAATTCCCAGATGTATCAAGTACCGGCGTAACACCTGCAGGAAGAATTTCTTCACAGGCACGCAAAGCCTCAGTCTGCAGCTTTCCGAATTCTTCCTCACTCATTGCTATGCTTGATACAATATCTTCCGGATTAACCACTTTAGACATATCCGTTTTAGACATATCCGTGATGGTTTCCGCGCCCGATTTTAACTGCAGAATGGACGGCAGAAAACGGGACATAACCGTATAGAGGATGTAACTGCCGGTGCGTGCGTCGAATTTATTAATACGGAATTTTCGCTTCTTTCCGGCAACCGTGAGTTCAATATCTTTATAGTTCATAGTTCACCTCACGCACGATTTAGCCGCTGAATATCGCCGAAAAGCAGCACCCAGCTGACATTCTGTCCCTGAGATTCAAACGGTTCATCCGGTTCTTTCTGGAACGCACCGTAAGAACAGGAAATCGTCTTGCTCATTTTCGGTGCGCGAATTGTCAAGCTGATCTGCGCCCATTCATCCGTGGATGCCGACCACAGATAATTAAACAGCCCCTGCAGCCAGTTATGCAGCGGAGATGTCTGCTGGGCATTGATAGATACAGTGCCATTGTTCCCTGCAATCTTGCTGGTCATGACAGAGCCGTCGGCAGCAATATTCTGCTGGGAGCGTTCCGTCGATTTGCTGACAGAAAAATTCCCGATACCCTCGCCGTTAACCGAAAACTGTCCGTAGGACGGATGCGAAATAACGGCGGTAACGTCGGTGAAAGAATAAGTTGAGTATCTCATGTAATAGCCTCCTCTTAGCGGTTGACGTCAACCTGCACGACAACGGAATGAATAGCCCCGGCGAGCTTCAGTGCGATGTAGATCGGCGGTGCGATACGGTTATCACGGTCGGACTGGGACTGCTTATCAATCGGTTCCGACTGAATCAGATACCCGTTCGGCAGCGTATCACCGGCAGTCAGATCGAGAATATCATTTCCCTTCCAGACGCCGGACGCCAAGAATCCGATCTTGTTGTACTCTTGGCAAACATCTTCCAATGCCCTGTGCAAGATCGTCATTCCGGCTTCGGTCTGCGGCACTTTCGCATTCTGTGTCAGCCGATCCATGATAGCCAGCTGGCAATCATTTTTGAATTTATCAAGGAAAATAATCTCATCGAAGAATGAACCGTCAGCCATCACGCCTTCTTCCAGCATGTTGTAGTACGTGCCGCGGTTCACATAGACATTCCCATTCGCACCCTTGATTTTTGTCACGGAATTTGACGGAAATACAGAAGTGGCATTCTCTGTTTCCACCCCGGCAAGAGTTTTGAATTTTAACGTGAACGCAGAGTTAATCGTACCGGTCATAAATGCCATAGCATTTCCAATAGCCGCAGCCACAGCGTCGGAATGTTTTGTCGAAAACAAACCAAAGCAACGGCGATACAGTTTATTTTTTGCCTTAACGAACACACTGTTATCTGTAGCGGCAGCGTCATTTTCGGCGTCGCCGGAAGTGTAAGCATAAACCGTATCCGGCGTACATGAATTTGTGTATTCGAGATTTGCCAAGTGCTGCGTGGCGGTCTGATCCTCGCAGACGATACCCACATACCACTCATAATTAGCTTCGCGGCATGCTTTCAGAGCCTGTACAGCGGTTTCTGTTACAGACTTCACCGTGGCAATACAGCCAACCATGAATTTATCAGGTTTTTTATTCTGCCCCATAAGCAGAGCAGCGGCTTTATACAGGCGGTCGGTAAGTTTGAATCCGTCCTGCAGCATTTCATCCAGAGATGTATACTCACGGACACGTTCCGCGGCCGGAATCACATCCGTCTTGCCGATCAGGCAGCATACGTTAAATCCTTTTCTGACAGCAGATCGCTGAGAAAGATTAACAATAATCTTGACAACGCTTGTCAGGTCTAACGGTTTAAGCGGCATATTAGCCTCCTTTTTAATAATCAGGGAGCGTTAACACTCCCTGTAAAATCATCTTGATTACCGGAGCTTGGCACGGAATCGTGCGGGACGGTAAGTGTGACGTGTTCAATAGCTCCAACGTTTTCCGTGTCAACGTAAAGTTCGTTGTAGCGTAACGTCATATCAGACCGTTCCCACCATTGTCCGTTAAATAACTCCGGAGAACGTGTAATTGTAGGATTCGTAGGAACCAAGCAGACATTTTTACTCTCGAGAGTTCTGCGTGTCTTCTCCCAAAGCACACCTGCACGCACCCGATCCAGCCATTCATGCCCGTCCGTGCCGTAGCACGTCAGCAGTATATCCCAGACCCGTGTTCCGACGTGATCACGATATACGGTGCCGTTCTCGGTATGATAGACCGGCGTTCGGTCGTTACCGTAACTATCGTCTGCCTCATGTAGGAACATAAATAAAACGGTATCCGAAATTTTAAATCCCGGTGCACCGTCCGTAGGATATGATACCCGCACTGTAGAGCCGTTCACCGGCTGCTGCAAAATATCGCAGATAGCTGTTCGGAGCAAAGACTGCAGAGCTTTAATTTTCATTTGTCCCGTTCCTCCCGAGCATAATTCCAATCATCTTCGTATAGCCGGAATCCTGCCAATTCTCAAGATGCATAATTTTATAAGTATTGCCCGCATACCGTAGGCGCGGCGGCGGGCTGGCGGTTAAATCAAGGTCTATCGGCTTGCGTGTCCAGAATGTGATTGAGCCGGATATCCGGTCGGCTTCCGGAAGCATCTCCAGATCGTCTTTGCCCGTAGCCCTCACGACACCGCTGACCGTTTCCGGCGCGGCTTGTGATACGACATACTCGCCGTCCTGCCACTCGCCCTGATTTTTAACAATCTGGAACGTAGTGACGAAATTCGGATCATCAAGCAGAAACGAAATATCCAGCATACAATCAATCCTTTCTGACTACATAAGTGATCGCCTCCTGCATGGCACCGGTATCAATAAGCGGGCGGCTTGAACCTTTCAGCGCAATCGTCCGCGGACTGTTCGGTGCCCAGCCATTGCGCGGATCGGTAAACCATTTCTTGGCGTACGATGCCGCCAGATTACCCGCACTCCGCAGACCTCGGTCACTCTTAGTTTGCAGATATTGTTTAACGCCAGTATTCATCGACCGGGCAATAACGGCTTTATTAGCCGTGATGGCAGGTTCAAGGACAGGACGCGGCGGCGAAGCCCACAACGGGGAGCCGTGAGCTTGCAAATACAACTCATGCGCTGCGCTGTATTTCATGCCGCTCTCGACGTTCTTATCCATTTCCTGCCGCATGGCTTTTCTGCGGATGCCGTGGGTATGCAGGTAGAGCAGTTCAGAGCTGGTTACCGATTCGCCGTCACGTGCCGTTCTGTCAGATGGTATACCGACTAATACGCCGATTTTTCCCAGTTCTTTCATGCGGGCTACTAAGTCAAAATCGGCGCGTTGCTTCTTTACTACAGTCAAACCCATATCATCACCAGATCGTCATACCGCCCATGGCGGCAACCTTTGCCAGCTGCACAAACTGCTGCCCGTATACAGTCTGAGAAAATGTCCCCCAACCTGCAGATTCACTCGCAACCGATCCGAAATCATATCCGACGGACATATCCGCAACAGATTTACTCGTAGCAATACCGCGGGATAATCCCGCATTGATAATCTGCTGCGTACTGGCACCTTCCGGCGTGGACGACTGCAGGTATAGCGTTAAAAAATGGGCAATATATAAACCCATGCCCATTTCCCATAAGTCATTCCAGCGATCATACTGCAGGCAGTTCATAGCCATCTTGAGCCATGCTTTTCTGACAACTTCCGGCACGTCTTTAAACTGCGGATACATCGCGAGGAAATCATCCATTGTATATGCGGGATTATTATCACTGCTTCGCACATTCGACGCAGCAGCGATAATCCCGTATATATTCATCAGTCACCTCTGGCCGCTGTAACGGCTTCAATGAGTTCCGCTTTGGTAGACTTATCGGACAATTCAAGCCCAAGCTTCGTGCCCATTTCGATAAGTTCCGCTTTCGTCATATCGTCCAGCGGATCGGCAGCGGCAGGCTTATCGTCAGGGATTGTGATGATTCCGTCCTGCACCGCCCAGTCAAACATCGGATCGGCTTTAATCCATTCTGGCGCGTCAACCAAATCCATCTCATGGGTGGTAAAAATCGCCCCGGTTTCCGGATTGCGGAAGCCTACCCGTTTATGCGCAAAAATAACCATAATTACCTCCCAGATTAAATGCCGTCACGATAGACGAACGGTTCAGTGTAGTGCACCTTAACCTGACCAACAGCAGACACATACAAGCTGTCGTAGGATGCATTCGCAACTACCGGCTGTGTCATTGCACGGGTGAGCGGTACTGGAACATCCATGCCGACAAAGCGTTCTTCATTGACGTAAGCGACCATGCGGTCTTTCTGTCCGACGCCTGCCTTTTCGCACCAGCGGCACTCACCGATGAACAGGTCGACCCCTTTATTCTTAGCGATGTTATTTTGCTTGAGATATTCAAGGATGGAGATGGCACCGTTCACTCCCGCAATGGAAACCATAGTGGTCACCAAATATCCATACTGTGTGGGCGGAATCAGAATGTGATTTGGGATTGCATTCTGATCGTACCCGGAAGCAGCCCACCCTGCCATGATTGCCTCGTTGATATCGGTAAGGATTTCAAGCGGCGTTTTCTTCTTCCATTCAGTGGCAGCGGCAGCACCTGTAGCAACGGAAACCGGAGTTACTTTAGACTGGTTAACCAGCCCTTCCGTACCGTAATCTGCATTGCCGATATAGGTGTTACTATCCATGTACTTATCATAATCCAAACGGATTCCGGTGTTATAAATCTGTTCGATAGAGCGTCCGGTTACAGCACCGCGCTGCATATCCACGAATTTAACACCCATGGTGATTTCATACGGCAGCACCTTAAATACGTCTTTACCGACGTTCGCCTGAATCCTGCGAATAGCATTCTGAATGCCGCCGGTTTCGGAGTTACCGCCGACCGCCGCATAGTCGACATTCATCGCGCTGGTGGATTCTACCCATCCACCGCCGGACTGAATACTAATATCACGGGGATACGTAGTGCTTGTCAACGGTTCGCGCAGTTTCGGATCGATTTTTTCAAGTTCGGACACAAGAAAGGACAGACCGCCGGAAATAGCGGAGCTGTCAAAAGTTGGTACGGCGTTCCCGTACATGGACGGCATCGTGATTTTTCTACCCATAATTATTATTTACCTCCTGTTAAACGCCCTGACGGGTTACAATAACGACCTCGGCGACGTTATTCGCATCTTTACCGGTCGCCCATTTAGCATTAGTAAGCTGTACTGTATTTGTTGCATCTGCAGCTGCTGCAAATTCTCCCATTTTGTGACCGCTTGCGGCTGCTTTGTATACATGCACGGCACCGCCCACAGTCGGATTCCCTGCAACACATTCAACCATGACCGCACCGCGTTCGAGAATATCGCAGTTTTCATTGGCTGCATAATATCCGTGGTTCTGATCAGGATAGACCAGCGCGGACTTCACACGGCGCATAGCAACACCTGCAAATGCAGCAGCGGTGCCTGCCCCTGCACCCAGCAGTGTGCAGGTTCCGTCAGCACCGATTTCAACGGCAGCACCGAACGGGATATTCGCAGCACCTTTCTTTACCGGTCTGGTGCGAGATATTTCGTCTCCCTGACGGCTGATCTGACCGGGATAGCCGAAGTTCAAAGTCTTTCCAATAACTGTTCCTGGCATAATTATTTACCTTCCTTTCTGTAATGAGGATTCATTTTTTTGCAGGCTTCCCCGAAATCGGATGCGTGAGCCATGCCATGGTCTGCAGCTTTTGCATGCAGCATTTTAGCGAAAACTGAATTATCCTTTTTCTGCGGTATCAGTGCGCCACGAAGTCCGTCAACGACTTTTTGCCGCTGATCATCCGGCAGTGCTGCGATAGTCGGTTTAATCGCCCGAAGAATAGAACGAGCTACCGCGCGGTCAACAGTCGGTTTTTCGTCTTCATCGTCCTCGTCTTCGGTTTTAATATTTTCCGGAGCTTCGGTGACGGACTCCTCGTTATCAATCGGATCTTCATCTTCAGATAATTCTTTCTCAAGATTGTCCAGATCGTCCGGTTCGCTGTCTTTCACGCGAGCTTCCAGATCGGCGATGCGCTTCATGAACGGCGCGAGCGCTGCATCAAGTGCTTTTTTTACTTCTTCCGGTACGTCTTTATCTTTCACTTCCGGCTTTACTTCCGGTTTGGCCTCCGGCTTTTCTTCAGGTTCATTCACCGCGTCCATAGCTTCTTTCAAATCTTCCGGCGTGGTATCTTCATCTTTCGCAAAGACCGCCAGCATTCGACTTACAATATTACCTTTTTTACTCATTGTCTTACCTCCGTTTTTAATAACTGGTTTTTCATCCCTGATGGCTACCCGACTACCGGCTCGACCGTTATTCACGACCGCTATATGATTGCAGACAATATTACATTGTTCCAATCCGCCGTCGCATTCCCGATAATCGCACAGATACCCTGCAGATATTTCACGCTTTCCTGCTTCAATCTCGGATATAAGCGTAGCATCATAGATAATTAAATCGCCGATAATCAAATCGGCATTTTCACCGGCACCCCTGCGGACATTCGCACAGGTACCACGGATATAACCGGTCGCATTTCCCGGTTCTACAAATTCAGCAGGATGATCGTCCGTTACCGGTTTTCCCTCAAAGCTCGCTAAAGTAGACTTCTTAAAGACTTCTTCCGGTTTTCGGTACACTTTCACGATTGAGCTATCGCTCATTCCGACCTCGCTGCCCAGGTAGTCCTGCTCACCCGTGCGGGCAAGCGGGACATTATGACAGATTAAAAAGCCGTCCGTCGTCCTCGTCATGTTGGGCGAAAAGCGGCTTCCGTAATAAGCCTGCATTATATCAGACCTCCTACCATTTTAATAACTGCCGATTTGTTCATACGTGTAATTTTTCCGTTTTTATGTACCGATACTGTGTCCGGTATTTGTTCCGGCACAATAACCGGTTCCGGCGTACATCGGCAATTAAACGTGCCGCCGGGCGGATATCGACCATAGGGCTTCTGATATCCGGGAAATAACGCCTCCGGATTCGGCGGATCATCCCAAGAGCACAGGACGCCATCCATTTTTTTATGCGCCGATCGGGAGCGTTCATCCCGCACGCTGCGCCAGAAATACCAGTTATGCCCCAGATCCTGACAGTCTGCTTGTATCATAGCTGTGTGATATTTCGCCGTTTCTGTGCGGGCAATCAGTTTTGACCGCGCCCGCGTTCGGTTCGGAAACAGTTTTAATATTTCCGCTTCGATATCTTCAGGTCTTCGTCCTTTCGCTGCCTGCTCAGCAGCGTAATCGCTAACCTGCTCCGCTGTAGATAAAGGCAGCGTTTGAATTAGCTCGGCGTTTTCGCGTATCATTTTCTGCACTCGGTGCCCCCGCTGACTATCCATGGATTTCATCAAGCGCATATACATCTCGCGGGATTTCGAGTTATATCTGGCGGCTTCCCGCCAGTTTCGTCCGACATCGGCAAACAGGCCGGTAATCATGCGACTGGCCAGAGCTTCAGAAAACGCTTTGAATTCCTCGGTTTTTGACCAAGCGTCCATCGCCCGCTTAAATGCGGCATAAGAGCTGCAGTCGCGGCATGTAAAAAGCGCCTGCTTTAACAGACGCTCCAATGCCCGCTGATACGCCAGCTCAATCCGCCGTCTCGGCTCCCATAGTGGCATATATAACCTCACAATTGATTTATCATCATAAGAGATATATAATCAAGACAGAAGAGATCAAGGTCGTTAGAAGAGTATGTCTTTCTAACGTAAAGTCATGAGAGTTAATCGTCTTCATGACTTCCTTGATCTTTTTTGTCATATACAAAATATCCGGTAATAAGAAAATTCAGTTTATCATTGAATATTTCAGGAGAAATAATAGCTTGATATTTACCTTTAGTAATCACAAAACGACCACGCTTATTTATTTTCAACGTTCCATTTTCTATGGTGTCGGATAAATGCGAAACAAGTTCATCGACATTTTTATTTTCTTCCGTGCGACGTTTAATAATATGCTTCAGCCCGACTGCATCATTTCCCCAAATTAACGTGATGTCATCAATATCAGAACGAATAAATGCATTTTTGATATGCCCATTTTTACAATCAAGTAATTTTTGGACGGCAGCATCTCCGTGAGGAGCTTTATGCTCTTGCCCTAATAGATCAAGGCTTTCCTGCTTAAAGCCAATATTATTATCGCCACCGGAGCCACCGCCAGTAAATTTACCGTCATCACTGCGCGGATGTTTGCTTTCTTCAAAATCGGCGTCCTGCGTTTCTATCGAAGACATGCCGGGGATATCCATTTCTCCCGCTGCTTCCGGCTGGTCGCTGGCTGCTTCGATTTGCTCATCGGTGATATTCGTCCACATACCGGTTAGCTTGCTTGACCCTTGTAATTCTCGGAGTGCGGTCTTTTCGGACACCAGCCCTGCGGTATATGCCTGCACGACAGCTGCTGTCTGCTGACTGCCAAGGCTCTGTTTTTCGTCATTACTCGGTCTGCGTACGGGATTAAATATATAGTCCAGATCGTCTGGCACTGCTCCCAACGCGGACATGCAAACAATCGGCAGTAGTTTATCTAATACAGGACGAAGCTGGGATTCCTGCGATTGCTCAATCGTGTCATAGTAATTGTCCATATCGGCATCACCGGTAGAATTCATACCTGCGGGAGATCGACCGAACAACTTCGTGACGGGAATCCCGCATGCCCCCGACACGTCCATCATGAACCTGTCATAAACCTCGCCCAGACCTGAGAACGTATATTGATGGGATTCATAAGAATCATCTTTGCCGAGAATCTGAATGCCGTTATTATTCAGCATCATATTCAATCCCTCGAGCGTATTATATAAAGCCTGCTGCGACTTATCGCCGCCGTACGCCAAGAGCTGCTCCATCCCGTCAATTTTCATAACGCGGATGTTGGCCATGAACGTCAACAGGGCAATATTCCATGAAACGTTATCACGCTTTTTTAATTCCGAGAATACATGTTCCATCTCGGACGTTCCCCAATAGTTCTCGGCCAATTTCTCGAGATACGGCATTTCACGGCCGGAGAACCGGCAGACGCGGCTGTTGTGCAGTCGGATAACGCCCTGTCCTTCCGGCAGCGTGACCTCATAATATTCCGGCATACCGAAATCCGGATCGGTTATATCGGTGATCAAATCCGCGCTGGGCTGTATGCCTGACCACCGATCCATAATGAGCAAGCCTTTAAACGCCCCCGGCATCACACGATCCAGATCCAGCGGCTCATCCATGCGATCAGCCTCACCGTCAATCATAATGATTCCGGCAGCACCGCCATACAGCCGTCCCCAGTATAACCCGTTTAATATTTTCGAGTGCAGGCGCGTCTGACGGATAATTTTTGATATTTTCTGTATCTGATCAGGATTGATGTCAGACTGTAAATCATAACCATTCTTCATCATATCTTGCGGGATTGTATTAATAATTTTCTGTACCACCCAGTGTGACCGATATAGAGAGTTCAACACCTGCCAGTTTTGAGTAAACCTCGTTAGCGGATATTCTGTCGCCTCGAGCAGATTCGGCATACCTGCGCCGCTGCGGGCAAGCGGATTCACAAACTCATCCAGTGTGAGTTTCCGTCCCACATTCCGCCCTGCGTCGTTCGTTAAGCGGCGAGCTTTACTTTTCTTCTTCATAAGCAGACAGCCTCCAGCTTTTAATCATAGTTTTTACACAATAACGCATGGCATCGCATGCATGATCAGATTGTTTTACAGGCTTTTCCTGCCCGTGAGTTAATGCGGCTTTTTCGTCCCAGACGTAAGACGCCAGCTCATCTCGCATATTCCGGCATTGTTCGTGGATATGCAGATGCTGCGTCCGAAACAGCATGGCGACCATACGGATTCCGTCATTGACGTCATTATCCGCGTCCTTAACACGATACCCCGCCTGTCGCAGTAGCACCTTGAAGCTGGCGGCGGACGGGTCAATAATCACATAATCGGGATCTTCGTCGCCGACAAACCGCTTGAAATCTTCCAAGTATTCGGCGTCAGATTTCTGTTGTCCTTCTTTACGGGAATCATAGTAATACTCCTTATCTAACCAGAGGTCGGTGCCATCATCGTAAACATCTAAAAAGACCATGGGATTAATCGTCCCATAGTCTATGGAAATATATCTCCGGCTCCGGCCGCGCAACTGCTCCGGCCGCGTATCATCATTGTACAGATTCGCGTCCGTAAACATATCGTAAATAACGCCTTCGGCAATCACCCACAAGCCAAGAATCATACGCTTATACCAGATACCCTGATACAATCTGCGATAACGCTCTTTAACTTCTTCGGTGAGTGATAAGTTATCATCAAGCGTAAAGTGCAAGTGTAGGATTCGTTTTTCTTCAGCTTTATCAATGTAATCCGTTTTAATGTAATGGTACGGTGATTCCGGATTACAGTTCATCCAGATTTTAGAATTTTTAACAGAGCAGCGGCCAATCATCTGTTCAACAAACGACCGCGGGAACAACACCACTTCATCGGCCAACGCTCCAGTGGCAGTTAAACCTTGGATAACATCCTGACTGGTCTCATTACTCGCACCGAAACAGTAATATGTATTACTGCCGATCGTTATATAATTCTCTGATCGATTATATGTATACGGCACCTGCATTGAATGCAAGATCTGAAACATCGGGCGAAGCAGATTACGTTTTAATGCCCCGGAAGAACGTCCCGCAACAATAAACGCCTGCCCCTCAAACTGACTGAGTGACCAAAGCAGAAACGCATTCACCATAGCAATTGTCTTTCCGGAACGGATAGACCCGTCAGCGATAACCAAATCATAATCAGCATATGGCGAATTTCCATGCATCCACCATGAGAGCAGTTGTTTTTGCTTATGCGAAAACGGAAGAAACTGAAATGACGAACCTTTATCAATCGCTGCCATTATTCCAGACCTCCGCTGTTCCCGCCTGCAATGCGTTTATGTAACCGGCTAAGTCCGGCTTCCCATCCGTCGACCCCAGTCGCTTAATATTTTGTATTTCCGCCCGCATCTTATCAATTCGAGTAATACGTTCCTCATTCTCCGGAGATTCCGGGAGCATATCCTCATATATTCTCAGCATATGTGATAGTGTAGCCATTGCTCTGGCTTGTGTATTCAAAAACGACTGCCATTTATCAAAGACCAATACTTTCTCTGTATGTGTTGATACGGTAACAACACGTTTACCAGTTGTATCGGTACTTACAGTCTTATCTGTAGTAGTGACTTCCGTATCGCCTTGTCGGATAAATTCAATCATCGCCTGCCATGAAGTCATGATCGCGACGAATTTCAAGCTAATCAACATCCACTGTATATCAAGCGGAGATACGCCCCGGAGTTCAGCTGCAGCCTTGAGTGTTTCCGGCGTAAGATACCGGCTGTATAAGTTATGCCGCAGACCGCGTGCGCTTATTACCGATTTCTTATTCGAATTACTGCGCCATTTCCGAAACCAACCGTAGACGGTATTTTTATTTAACCCATATTTGCTGGCAATTTCGGTGGCAGCGACACCGCGCTTGAAATCGTTGTAAGCAGCATTATACTTGTCCTCATTCCGCCGCGGCATCACCTCACCTCCGCAATGTAAATTATAAATCTATATAATCAATTATTTCATCGCCGCGGTGTAATTTCACATCAGCAGCAGTGCCTACCTGCTTAATATACCGCTTAACGATCACATCACAATACACCGGATCGAGTTCAACCGCCCGGCACTGCCGCCCCGTTTGCTGGCACGCAATCAACGTGCTGCCGGAACCGCAAAACGGTTCTAATACGATTTCACCCTTGCGACTTGAATTCAAAATTGCGCGCGTGCAGAGTGCAATCGGTTTCATGGTCGGATGATCTGCTGATCTGGTCGGCTTCGGTATGCGCCAGATTGTAGTATCGGCGTCCGTGCCGGAATCAACGACCTCATAAGACGGTACTTTTATATTTATATCCTGCATATCGGTTCTAAAATTCAATACATAGCCATCGCCCGTTTGATTAATCGATAACGGCAAGTGCTCATCTATTACTGTTGACTTATTGCGGCCACCGTAAAACTTATGAGAGCCGTCCGGCTTCCATCCATACAATATCGGTTCATGCTGCCATTGATAATCCTGCCGCCCTAAAACAATCGTATTCTTAACCCAGATTAAGCACTGTTTTAACAGCAAGCCAGAATCCCTAACCGCTCGCCGGAAAATATCACCGGAGCTGTCCGCATGACATATATAGTACGCCCCCCCATTTTTGAGCACCGCTGCCATCGCAACGAACGCTTCCGATAAAAACAGCCGGAATTCATCTTCACCCATCTTATCATTCTGTATGGTGAGGTGATCTTTAGTCTTACCGACATATTCCACGTTGTACGGCGGATCGGTAAATACCATATCCGCCAGCTGCCCATCCATAACGGTTTTAACATCATCCGGGTTCGTCGAATCCCCGCATAAGAGCCGATGATTCCCCAGCTCCCAGATATCACCCGGCTGCGTCACCGGTTCCTTAATATCTGCAACGGCCGCCTCAGCATCGAAATCATCCTCGCCGACGCCCGCACCGGCAGCCGCCGATTCAGCCTCGCCGATAAGCCGGTCAATATCACTGTCAGAGTAGCCGGTGACGTCCGCGAAATCGCCTGTATCCGCCAATAACTGTCCCAGCAGGTCATTATCAATATTCGATAATTCCGCAATACGATTATCCGCAATCAAATCTGCATATTCCGCCGCTTCCGATTCATATTCCTGCACATCCACCGGAGCTTCCGTCAGTCCTAAGGATAATGCAGCCAGCAAACGGCCATGACCACGGACAACAAAGCCAGAACGCTTAGATATAGTAATCGGAGCACGCCAGCCCTGCGTCTGTATGATTTTTGCCAACAGAGCAATCTGCTTATCGCTGTGCTGATTCGGATTACGCGGATTCGGAACCAGCGTCTGAGGATCGCGCATTTCTACATACGCGCAATATACCGGTATCATAGATAACCTCCCGGAGAATGTAAAAAGCGCACCGCGGGAAGGTCAGTGCGCTTTTTACTTAATTAAGGAGGAGATGAATCATGGAAAATTCAGGAGTATTATTTCTTCATCTTCACGCTACCATAATATCACATTTCGATGTACTTTTTTGTACTTTTTTGTACTAAACTCATTTAAAACTGTAAAAGTTCCGGCGGAACAACACGGGATAAATGCACCAGAGAATCATCTTTACGCTTATTCAGCGGCGTCCTTGCATAATTCATAGCCCGCATAATCTCATCCCATGACTGATCCAGCATATACCAGCGGAGCAATACCGAGTAAGAAACGTTATCCGTTTCGTAAGAAATCACCTGCAACGCCCGCTCACGATATATAATCGATTCAGCGATCGCCTGCTGTACCAACTGTTCATAATGCTCGATCGCGATGAACAGATCAGACATATCTTTTTGATTCGACGATTGCACCCGTTCAGACAAAGCCGGAGAAGATATTAATTCAGCGTCCGCCTTACACTGCTTTAACTCATCCTCCAGAGCAGACAACCGGTATCGCTGCCCGCGGACACGTTCCAAAAAACTGCATACATCCATCATTATTCCCTCGGATTGATTTTCTTTCCGGCGGCCGCCTGCTTGAGCCACTCATTAAACTGCAAACATTTAGCCATATCCTTTTCGTACGGTTCGCCTGGTTTCTTCCCCGCACGGCAGAAATACTTAAACATATTTCCTTTGAGCCAGCCGCGAAATTCTTCCGGCGTGAGAATATCCTGCAACATTTCCACAGGCTGCAGCCTTGCGCCGTCTATCTGATAATGAGTAGCCGTAGCAGCAGTGCCATCAGACTGATCACAGGTAACTGTATTGGTACATTTCCGTATATCCGCCGAAATTTCCTGCAATTTACGCAATACCACGAACGCGCTAATCGGCAAGTCATGCGCTTCACGATGCTCTACATAAAGAGCAAGGATATGTAACCGTTTCAAAACTTCATTCAAATCCATCATTCTGCCTCCTGGTCTAAAATCTGCAACTCTGCCAAGTCTGCCGCGGCTTGATATACTTTTGCATGTTTCGTGTCTGCGCCGTGAGTTTTTTTGACCTTTTCCCTAAACTCCTCAATCGTCCCACTAAAACACCCGCATTTAACAGATATACCGCCACCTTTATTCTTAAAAAACGTTGTAAAATCGTTGCGACTTCCAATGCTGCCGATAAGCATATAATCTGTGGTGTCAGTCACCCATGCATTATCAGTCACCTCTGCGTCGCCAGTCACCCATGCATTGCCAGTCACCCATGCATTGCCGTTGTGGCTCAGGTTCTTTTCGTCCTTGATAAATCCGCCAACTTCTCCTTTAACGACATCACCGAAACTAACCAAAGCGCGGATTCTTTTAAGCGTTGTACCATTTACAACTTTAGTCTCACCTGTAAATTCATATTTTTTCATAATACGTTCTCCTGCTCTTCAAATTCACTAATAACCGAGTAAATTAAATCTTCCGCTTTTATCAAATCGCAGACGATATACAGCTTCTGTCCCCGCATACCCTGCCGCTCATAATCCTTGCGCGCCTTATCAATTATTTCTGCCGCCTGTTTCAAACTATCAATATCCATCATGCTTACACCTCCACAAACCAACTAATAAACTATACATTTCATCGCCCCAGCGTTCCCAGAATCCCTGCATATACCACTGGAATGTATTTGTATCCGGCCACGTTGCATGACCGATAACCGGATTGAAATTATACGGCCAACCGATCCGGCATATACCGTATTTCTGATTTTCCGTGAGCGTTGTCCCGCACCCCCGAATCAGAAACAGATCCTCAAACAAATTCACATTCTGCTTCCTTGCAAGGTCTAACAGTTCCGTCCAACACCTCCAATCAGACGCTCCATACGGGTCAACGATTATTTCTGCGGCCATTTTCTGCAATTGCGGACTAAGTGTTCGTCTTGCGTTCATCTCCACCCGCTTAATTATAACAAAATTTTCTAAATCGTTTATAATTTGTTTAGAATTGGTTTTCACTTTGTTTATCCTTTCGCAAATTCAAAGCCTAATACGCAATCGACTTTTATCGAAATAGTATGGTAACCCACCACCATGGGTTACCCCCGCAAACTTCGGAACACCCATAAAATCAGATAGTTTGACACGGTTAACAAAGGTAACCCGAAAATTCTGAAATATATATTGCTATTTAAAAAGACCTTTTTATAAGTCCCTCCTGGTATAGATATAGAGAATACGCCTTATGTGTATATATATAATTACGGGTTACGGGTTATTTATACTATATTTATTTAGGCGTTATCGAATAAAATTACGGTAACCCATAGGTAACCAAGCGGTAACCCAAGTAACCTGATTTACTCGGAATCCGGAATTGGGACTACTCTTACAACCTTACCGTTATACTTCATTTGCTTTGTAGGTCTGAAATTTCGATCGGAATCGTTTTTCGCACTTGCCGGTATTCGTCCGGCCTGTGCCAACTCCCTAAGCGATTTCTCATAACTTATCCCTTCGTCTTCCATAGCCTTTCTCAAATGCGCGGGGAATACGTAAGTCGCATTGCCTCGGATGAATCCATAGAGCGGTGACTGCATATGAATCTCACGCGACGAAAACTCACGCTCGAAGTGATTCGGATTCGACACGATCCAGCTCTGGATAAATTCCCATGCCCGATCCGGATCGGACATATCCCGTGCTGTAAGCAACGATTTAAACACCTCTGACGCCAAATATAACGCCTGTCGCATAGCTTCAGCTTCATGGATATTCCAGAGCCACATGCTCGACAATACATCCGCCGTCAGAATAACTGCCATAGCGTCCACATGTGACGATGCATACTCCGCATACGATTGGCTGAGTTTCTCGTGCAGGGATGTCCAGATATCATGTGCCTGATCTTTACCGGACAGCAGACGCCGGATAAATTCCGCCCCTGCCCAGCCGTAGTCCTGCATCTGATGGACGCGCTTAGCCAATTCGTCCGGCATGACGGGAAACGTGTTAATTTCCATGATTCGGTTTTTTACGCCACGAACAGATGTTTCACGTGTAAGCGGTTCCTCGCCGTTCGCCATACCGATCGTCCGCCATGATGATGTTTTCTGCAGACCGGTTTTGCTGGCACGGCCTTTACCTTTCCCGCCTTCCAGCATATAGACGATATACTCCAAATATTCTTGTTTCTCCCGTCCCTGTCCGGCGACCTGCCGTTCATTAATCGCCGCTGGAAAATCGGATAATAACGATAATCGACGTTCCAATCCGGCCTTAGTTGTTAAGAATGACGTCATGAGCTGATCCGGATTACCCCAGATGGACAATGCGGCCTTCATAGCCGCTGTCTTACCGCCGCCGGACGTCCCCCAGAAATAGAGCATGAAATTACGTTGGTGAAATAGATAGAGTAACGGAGTAGCCATAGATGCCGCGAGGATCAGCCGCGAAAACACATATTGACGAACCTCTCCCGCCGTTTTCATCCATCCGGCCATAGTACCTGATACCTGCATGGCCTCCGTGATAGCCCCTTCATCATCCATTTCAATGGCATACTTCGAAATAGCGGGCAGCACGAATTCATCACCGTAATGACGCCAGCCCAGATTGCCGATCGAATATTTTAACGGAATGGCATCCGGATTGACCGATTCCAGCTGCTGCAGAAATTTAACGAGATGTTTCGCAGTCTCCGAAGATACGTTCAGCCCGTAATCCGACAGCTTGACGATAGATCGTGCGGAATAGACGATAGACCGCTGCTGCAATATAGTCCGCCAGGAATTGAAATATTTAAAACTGAGTTCCAATTTTTCTTCTGACGTATCCATGTTATAAACACGTCCAGTGATCACCACCGGCGTTCCGGAAGCAGGATATTTTAACAGTTCGCCGTCCATTCGCTGCTTGTATTCCACCACTCCGGTTTGATCAAACGAAAAACCGGCGGGTATGATGAGGTCAATAGGACAATCAGAAACGAGCTGTGACGTCGATTTTAAGGCCTTGCGCCCGTCGGATGGTATAGATGTACCCCCGGGCGATTTGGACGCGATTTTGAGCCGGTTTTGGCGTTCTTTGGCGATTGATTTATTCAGGTCACCAAGATTAACTGCCCCCTGCAGCTTAGCTTTGAAACGTGCGAATTCAATGGGTGCCTGCTGCTGCACCGTTGCCAGTGCGCCGATCACCTCCGGCGTGAATATAGTGTCCGGTGTCGGATTGGCCACTGCCCGCACGGTCGCGATCGCCTGCGGTAATTTCCCCAGCGACCAGCCCGACGGACATTTGACAGGACATTGATCACAGTACCGGAAGCCCAGCGTGTGCTGTATGTAGTTACAGGTGGTCGGCGACATATTGTCCAGCACCTCAGCGATTTTGCGATCCGTGTCGACAACCTTATATCGAGACGTGTCGATTTTCGACAGCTCATGACATGCCTGCACGCCATCCGACGCCCGCGCCAGATTCGATAATGCTGCCACCCATTCCTCATACGTGATTTTTGTGGCGTCCAGCTGACAGTGCTGCAGAAATTTACAATTCGCAATCATGCCCGCCGCGTTGCCGTCCGTAGGATTCCGCTTAAATTTCGGTTCCCGTATTTCTGCCGTCGGTTTAGCGACGTCCACATCCAGATCCGTGAAAACGGACAAATCATAACGGACGTCCGACGATTCGATGATTTCGCATTTGACCGGCTCCATCGGATTTTTGAAATTCCACGTTCCCGGCACCCGCAGAATGCGAGATGGATCAGCCGTGGAATCTACCGTCCACCCGCGGGCAGCAGCGTTATCCTTACAAAGCTGCTGCAACTTACGGACGGCCAATGTGACTGATTCCCGAGTTTCTGACGCAAGCATGGCGGGCTGCTTTAACAGCCAGTACGCATGCAGACCGTGTCCGCTGCTGACGATCACAGACGGCGGAATATCAGCCGGTAATATAAGTTCTGCATATTCAATATTCGGCGGCAGTTTCTGTGATGCGTGAGCCGTATCATCCGCGATATCGATATCAACCCACAAGCAGCCGAGGGCGGAAATTTTGTCCGCAGTTGACCGCTTATTTTCCGGTACCGGAGCCGGAGTGCATCCGAGCGAAAAATAGACATCAAAACCGTCGTCTGTCAGCCGCTGCGATAACTGCGTCACCGCCGCCGGCATATCCGGATTGACAGGGATCGGATATGACCGCTTATGCTGTAGCGTCCACAGATATATCCATCCCGGGCAGTTCCGGAATAATTCCGCAAAAAATGATTTAATATCCATAATGCTCCCCACTTAATATCCGCTCCGCATCATTGACGGAACGGGCAACCCCGCAATAACAATGATTCTGCGTCATATAATCCAACATTAACCGCTGCTTCTTGCGTAAAGAACCATGTGGAGATTTCACCTCAATGCCGCAGAATACGGAGATTTTCTGCCCGACCATATCCGGCGTGATTTCGATTTCACGAAATCCGAAGAGATCGGGAAAACCATCCGGCAGTCCCGTTGAAAACCGCCTCGGATGTAATATTCGCAGGCAATCGTTCGGTTCATTGATGTACGTCCGCCCGACCCAGCCGGAACCGACGTTTGCCCTGAAGAATGTCCCTAAATGATGTTCGGATATATGCACGCGGATATCATTCTGTATCTTATGCTCTGCAGGATTGATAATTTGATTAGGTTCCATATGAGCCTCCTATATGTTTAATTTCCATCATTTTCCGAACCCAGCCGAATTTGTAGCCACGACGTACGGCGATGTCCTCCAGATCGGCACGACTGCGCGCTCTGCCGACTTCCTGCCTGCGCCGGCGTTTTTCTATGATTTCAAGACTTTCAACTTTTGCAAGCAGTCCATCCTGCGACGTAACCTCATGCTCCTGAATCTCCGGGCAATAGCCGCAGTACGGGCAGGTGCGCGTCGGCGTATTCCAGACCTGAAAACATTTCATGCATTGATGCAATGCGAGTGTGCGATTTTGTTTCTTCTTGACTTTTGATTCCAGAGACCAGTCCTGCGGCGCATTTGGAAAGCCGTGCCGAAAACAGTTCCCTACATGGTCAATGATCACTGCCCGCTTGTCCGGATTATCCGGATCGGGACGGAGTGGCCGCATGGATTGCTGAATGAATAATGTCAGTGACGCTGTCGGACGGGCAAGAATAACCGCATCCATCCCCGGCACGTCGAAGCCTTCGCCCAACAGATCCACATTACAGAGTATGCGGATTTTTTTATTCCGGAAATCGGTAATAATCTGATCCCGCTCCGCTCTCGGCGTTTCGCCGTCCACGTGAGCTGCAGGGATATCCGCTGCTCGGAATTGAGCGGCCACATGTTCCGAATGCGACCGGTTGACGCAGTAACATACCGCCTGCCGCCCGGGTGCCAGTTTCTGATAATTCCTGACAATGTCGCCAATAACATCTATATCATCAACGACCGCCGATAATTCCGATTTGACATAATCTCCGAATTTGACGTGTACAGATTTCATGTCCACTTTAGATGGCGGTGCGTAATAATCGTAAGGCGTAAGCGATCCGCGCCCGATTAAGTCGTCAATCGTCGGTCCGACAACTAACGATTTAAAGATATCCCCCAGTCCGTTACCGTCCAGCCGTGCCGGTGTCGCCGTAACGCCCAGCGTGAGCGCATCGGGAAATGCGTTAATGATTTTTCGCCATGTTCCGGCTGTAGCATGATGCGCCTCGTCGATGATAATGAAATCCGGTGCTTGGATTTTATCCAGCCGCCGTGCAACGGTCTGCGTACTTCCAATTTGCACACTTGCGGCATAGTCACAGGCCGCTCCGGCAGAGATTATGCCATGATTGATGCCCATGGCCGTGAACGTCCGATCCGACTGATCGATCAGTTCCCGCCGGTGCACAAGAAACAGAACCCGCTTACCGATGAGTGCTGTTTTTCCCGCCATCCAGCCGACCATAACCGTCTTACCGGCTCCGCAGGGAGCAACGGCACAGACGGACGGAGAACCGGCGGTGTATTCGGCGGCAATACGGTCAATCAGATCCCTCTGATAATCCCGCAGACTGATCATTTATCGCGCCCACGGAACACCGGCCGGAGCCTGCGGCATGCCGGGGAGCTGGGTTTGCTGCGGAGCGGCAGGCTGCTGATACGGTACCGCTGGCTGAGTATATGCCGGAGCCGGTGCTGTCGCCGTCGGCTGCTGCTGATACGGTATGGCTGGTTGAGTATATGCTGGAGCCGGTGCTGCCGCAGGTGCCGGTGCGGTTTGCGGTGCTGTCGCAGTTTGCGGCGACCATGTTGGCGTATTGTCCGCGCGGGTTTCGACAAATTCCATGCCGTCGAGTACCGCATTCAGCGTCGCCCGGGCTTCGCCGTCATTTCCGACATATGCAGACGGTTCGATGTTCCGCACGTGCGCAACGATGCGGTTTCCTTTTGTAAAATACTGCATAATCACATCACCGCGGCGGCCAAAAGCGGAAATATTCACGAATGTCGCCGCCCGATCCTTGCCGTTATCACATGCCATAGAGAACCTGACATATGCATCTCCGCCATTCCTCGGTGTAACCTGCTCCGGTTCCCTTGTTAATCTTCCGTAGAGTGTAGCTGTTATCATAATTCATTCCTCCTGTTAAAACACAATTTCGCCGTCTTTGACTTCTGCAATTTGCGCGAAGCCGTTCCGGCTTAAATAATCCGTGATTTCCTTATCGATCGCCGCCAGATCGTCCGCCGTTATATCAGCGGCTGTTTTTCCGGACGGCTTCATTCGCTCCGCCAGATATGCATCCAGCGTTCCCGACGCGTCCCACTTCATGTCATGCCAGATCCGGGACAGGCGTTTTTTGTAAATATCCACCGCTGTCGGTGCCGCGGCAGGCATAGCGACCGGTGCCGGATTAACCGGCTGGATCTGCGGCTGTGATGCCGTGAGTGCGGGAGATTCTCCGACTGTCAGCCAGTGCAGCAATGCTTTTCCGCACTCTGCAGACGGCGTGAAATACTGCCCATCAAACATATTTGTACGGTCTTTGCTGACCGTAGCGGTGTGGTTCTGCGAGAGGTCGAACACTGTCGTAAACTCATATTCAATTCCGTCCCTCTGAATCGGAGCCATGCCGACCTTTTGTATTTGCTTTTTCCCATTGATTTCGGTCTGGATATATTCTGTTTTCGCCCGCATCGTCGCTATTACATGTAACGGGCTATGCAGTATGGTTTCGACTAATTGGTTGTGTAACGGCGTTATTTCCCGCCATGCCGCCCAGCTGTTTCCGCGATATTTGCTTTCTGTAGCTTTACCCTGCTGGTCAAGCAGACCGCCTTCGCCGCTCCACGCATGCGATAAGCTGTCGATGATAATTAACTCAAATCCGGCATTTTCTGCGGTGTGAATCGCCTCTATATATTTCTGTGGGGAATATGGTGGATTTATTGTGACCGTTGAGTAATCACCCAGGTCTGCATATAAATCTGCAGATCCGGATTCTGTGTCAATCACCGCCACCTTGCTCATCGGCACAATGCCGCTGGCGATGAGAAAAGCAGAATACGTTTTTCCCGCTCCGGAAGCTCCGGAAATTGCCAGCCGGAGCTTTGCCTTGCTTCGTTTTGCTTTTTTAAATTCAATCATTTTTATCCCTCCCTGATTTCCGTATCGTATTTAATATTTGCCGGCATTTCGTACAAGAATTCCTGCATGCTTTGATAATCCAATTCGTTCTGCAGTGAAATAGTAAGAATCATCGTCCGTGGCCATCCGGTCGTCTGCGGGATCGGCGGCGGAGCAATACTCGGTGTAACCGGAGCGGGAGCCGAAGTCGTACGGGCGGCCATCTCAATTTCCGACTGCCGTTCGGCAGCCTGCCGAATGAATCCCTTGATTTCCGCATTCGGCTTTTCAAGTACAGTATCTGTTAATATGCTCGGCGTAAGCGGTGTCGCCAGATTATACTCTGCATTAACCGTATTAATATAGGCGGTTCCCATTTCACGGCGGGTTTCTTTGAGTTCCGCCAGATTATCTGCCGTAACTTGCTGGGAATGCAAATCCGACACGACATGGTCTATATCAATGCAGGTCTCCGACCACTTCGCTGTTTTATTAAACCAGCGTTCCGGAATTTCAAATAACCGGTATTCCTCCCGCAAGCCTGCAGCGTCGGCTTTTGCCGTAAATTCCCTGCCGATCGCCGCCTGCAATTCATCCCGGCGTTTATTTTCGTACACGTCCAGCTGCTCTTTTAGCGGAGCTTCTACACTGTTGACGATCGCCAACAGGTTCTTACATTGCCGGGCGAAATCATCGACCGGCTTTTTTAATTGCCGCTTGCCATTGATTTCAAACTTCTGGATACCTGTCCGGATTGATACGACTTCCCGAAGAGTTTTCTCCATGTCCTTCTGGTTTTCGTCCGTAACGACCAAACCTGTATATTTCTCGACGAGGTTTGACAGATACGCCTCGACGTCTTCAAAATTCGTTTTAACCGGTAATACTTCCGAAATGATTTTCGGTTCTACCGCCGGAATAATAATTGCTTCTGCTTCAATTGTTTTCATGTTTGTCCTCCCGAATGTGTTATAATAATTTGTGAGAATGTGCCAGCTTTAGCTGGTAGCCATCGGATATTGCAGTATCCGGTGGCTTTTTTATTACTGTAATAATCATCGCTTTATATAAACCTCCTTATCCCGGCGCCCGAATTGGATAGCCGCATCGTAGCTTTCCATGAAAATATCTATGCAGTTATCGATCCCGCATCGGTCATTTACGACGTACTCTACACCGTCAATCACAATGACCGTTCCAAATGGCAGAAAGTTACAAGCCACCCCGCCGACATGGACATATTCGCCCGTGGCGGTGATTGTCCCGCAATCATACGGCGTGTATGCACTACACTCCGACACGATCCACTCCGCATGTGCAGGTAAGATTCCTGTAACCCCAATTAGAAAAGTTAATATTAGTTTTCTCCTCATTCCCTCGCCTCCTGATTTTGTAGTAATTCTTCTATTAAATGTTGATATGCGTCGGCCATTCCGGCGAAATACATCTGCGTCAATGCCATGCCCTCACGCTTAAAATGTTTCTCGTTTTTCTGTGCTTCCCGGAGTAATTCCGTAAGTCGTTCGATCATGATCTGCTGCATTTACCGATTTCTCACTCCTCTACTTTTAAAAACCTTGACTGTCTAAATCCGACTTTATTCCGCGGATAACGCATTCGATTTCGTGCTCCATGAGTGATGACGCATTCTCTTTGCAGATCTCCAGTGCGTTCAGAACTAAATCCCAATCATCTTTGACTAATGTCACGCTGAATGGTCTGTCATCCATTTCTTGCCTCCTTCACTTTTACTACAATCAACATCCCCGGCTGCAGGTTCCCGACGTCCTTTATCCGGTTGTCTTTCTTTGCCTGCCAGACTAACCTGCGCAGGTCTTCTTTATCCGTCGCTATTTTTCCGCAAATTGTCCAGAGGGTGTCTCCGGGTTTTACCTCCGCCTGATATTCAATCAGACGGGTGGTCGGAGCGGTTATGTACTGATACGCTCCGGCAGTAATTCCGACAACCACTGCGGCGGTGATAAAAACTCTACCCCATCTAATTCTGCGTTTCCGCATTCACAACACCTCCCGTTCTGTATAATTCGACGGCCTTTCGGATGTCCTTGATCGTCACCATGGCCATCTTGGCTAATTCCTGCTGGTCTATGTAATAATCCCAGCGTGTAGAACCTTCCCGCCGGATCGCCCAGCCAAGATCGGTTTTGTCCTGCCGCAACGACCACCGCAGGAAATCCGCTGATATCCCGAGCAGGCGGGCTGCTACGATGACCGGTATCTTCATAAATTTTCACCTCCCGATGTAGACTGTCAATCTACTTTTTAATTAAAAAAAATAGTATCTCTTTCTTCAGGAGAAAGCTGCAGTAAATCACTAATCGCTTTTACCTCTGATGTTTTAAATTCAGAGTTTCCGTTAATTTTGTTCAGCAATCCCTGATATGTCAGAGATAAAAAGTCGGCTACATAGGATAGCTTATAGCCTGACGTATTTAATTTTTCTCTTAATTTCTCGATATCAGTCATTTTTTTTACACCTCCCCTCGGTAGACCTGAAATCTACACCGCTATAATACCATCGAGTGGATTATAAGTCAACTTTTTTTTACATTTTTATCAAAATTTATTGAATGACAATCTACATTTTGATACAATGTAATTGCTGGAGGTGAGATAAATGAACGACAATAAAAAAGTTTTTCTGAGACATCTCGGACAACGAATCCGATTATGTAGAGAGAATATGAATATGTCGCAAGAAACACTGGCAAAACTTTTAGGTTACAAATCTAAATCGTCTATTAATAAGATGGAATCTGGAATTAACGATATTCCGCAATCGACATTAAAAAGAATCGCAGAAATCCTGCATACGACGCCAACATTTCTGATCGACGGCGAAGAACCGGAATCCGCGAAACCGATCTACCTCCATGACCTGCTCCAGTCGTCGCAAGTTATGTTTTTTAGCAAAAATGGCAAACCGATATCCGAACAAGCCCGGAATGAAATCAAAAATTATATTGAGTATGTATTATCAAAGGAATCCGAAGAGAAATGAAACGAATGCTGCCAGTCGTCCTGGATATAATCAAAAAATACGGAACTAATGACCCGAACGAAATAGCAAAAGCTATGAATATTGCAGTAAAGAAAGTTCCGCTTCCAGATGAAATCGGCGGATTTTTTCTGAAAGCACTGACGATAAAAGAAATATTTATAAACGAAAAAGACGCGTATAATACGCAGAACGTATCACTTGCCCACGAACTCGGGCATATAGTCCTGCATCGTGCAGGCGATCAGCTATTCACCGTCCATCCGCTGAAAAAGCATACCGTCCGCAAGCAGGAATATGAAGCGAATAAGTTCGCGTTTCTTCTGATAGCCCATACCTGTCTCCGGAATAATATTCAAATGATAGACAGCATTCAAGGTGAAAAATTATTGACATTCGACGGCGTACTTGAATTATTAGATATATTCAAGAATTATAGTTGCTATCAAGAGGTGCCGAAATGAAGAAATTCATTATTTGGTTTTTTGTAATTGCCTTATGCCTAAGCAATAAAGTGTTTCTCAGTATTGGATTAATATATCTCTGTTACAAGCTCTATAAAAAATATTTCAATGAACGTGTAAATGCATTTATCAGCGGCCACAGTGCTGATCCGCAGCCCAGCATGCAGGAAATAAGAAATCGGATTGCCCAGACGATCTATAAATACTTGACACCGTATACCATGGCATGGAAAACGTGGCCAACGAAAATTACATTAACAAAATATGATTATGCGTCAATTCGCAATTTAACAGAAAAAGAAATTACCTTTGATACGCACGAATTAACCGAAGAGCAATTCAACCAAATAATAGACAATCAACTATTAGCTGCCGCAAACGCTTTATTTTGTAAAAATTTCGACATCAAAATGTATGAATCTATTGCACCGGGTCGGATATTTGTAACGAATTCTACACTTATTGAAAAATATTATGACCTCTTCGGAATGAACAAATCATACATTCCCCATCTGATTCATTACTCTCAAAGATTCCCGTTTCCGCTTGAGGAAAATGAAGTAATCGCAGAGCTGACTGAAATTAATCGCCGTATTGCAATAGAAAAACGATCTGCAGCCATCGAAGATTCTATAATGAACAACCGACCAATAGTGTCAAATATAGATATCAACTATATAGATTCTTTAGATGGGGTCGCATTTGAAAAAGTTCTTGGTAAATTGTTTGAATCTATGGGATATGCCGTTAATTTTACGAAAGTTTCCGGAGATCAGGGAGCTGATTTGCTGTTATCTAAAGGTGATGAACTAAAGATTGTTCAAGCAAAGTGTTATAAAGATAAAGTATCAAATAGTGCGGTACAAGAAGCTGTTGCAGCAAAAGCATTTTATAAATATGATTTAGCGGCCGTTGCAACAAATAGCTACTTCACACAAGGTGCTATAGAATTGGCCGAAGCAAACGGCGTTGAATTAATTGACCGGGAAAAGTTGATTGAATTATTACATGTACATCCAATTCCCAAGGCATCAATACGAGGTGAATAATAATGAGAAGAGCGAACGGCTCCGGATCGGTCTACAAGCGTCCGGACAATGCGCATCGTCGGAAACCGTGGGTCGCCGTAGTAAACCTCGGTATGACTGATACCGGCAAACGCAGAAAGAAAATTATCGGTAGCTTCGAACGACAGCGGGACGCGCAGGCTGCGCTGGAAGCGTACAATATGAATCCGCAAACGGCGGCAGCAGCAGACATCACATGGGCGGACATCTGGGAACGTATCAAAACTGGACGAGAACGCTTGAAAAAACCGTTAAGTAAAGTTCATTTGATGTACTGGAAAAATCACGTCAGCAAAATTGCAAGTCTGAAGATTAGCGAAACAAAAACATTGCATTTACAACAAATCATAGACGAATCAAATGTTTCCGCATCCGGACAATCCGGTATCATGACTGTCATGCATATGCTTTACAGATACGCTATCGCTAATGACTTGATTATTAAAGATTACTCCCGGTTCGTCGTAACTGCGGAAAAAGTTAAATCGGATATCCATAAGCCGTTTACAACGGAAGAAATGCGATTATTGTGGAAGCATTGTAATGATGATATAGCGCGGATTATCTTAATACAGACTTATACGGGCATGCGTCCAAAAGAGCTGGCAATGATAAAAATGGCAAATGTGAATTTATCCGCCCACACGATAACGGGTGGTCTAAAAACGGATGCAGGGCGCAACCGAACGATCCCGATCGCGGAATGCATCTTGCCGTTTGTTACATATTTTTACAGTATTTCAAAATTTGCGAAACACGAATATTTAATTATGCCGGATCGCCAACGTGGCTTATACGGTAAAAATGGCCTGCTTTCCACAAGCTACTCATATCGCAAATATTTTAAAGAAATAGGTATTGCAGGACATCTCCCGCACGACCCCCGTCACACATTCATAACGATTGCTGACAATTATAGCATGCCGGAAAAAATTCAAAAAATGATTGTCGGGCATGCTTCCGGTAATAATGTAACGCAAGATGTTTATACTCATAAGATTATCCCGCAGCTTATCGCTGCCGTTGATCAATTGCCACACGGCGAAAATATGACGATTTATCCTGCAGAAAATGGAAGCCAAATGGAAGCCACAGATACGAAATAACGCATTTTAACTCAAAACACAAAAACAAAAAAGCCAAATAACGTCGATGTTATCTGGCTTTTACTAATATAGTTTATTATACTTTTCATAATAAATATTTTATTTCTGCTCTTTTCAAAATAAAGGAGGCTCTGCCACATGCAAATACTAAAGAAAAAGCTCCTCCCGTTTTTTTCCGCTTTCTTAGTCGGCCTTGCCCTGACGGGCGGCACCGTCCTGGCACATACGATGCCTTTTTCTGAGACTACGCTTATCCTGGAGAAAGGACACGGACTGCACGCGGAAATCCGCCCCGGCGATCCTTTGTCCAAAGTGCGGGATATCCTGGGAGATGTTTATCAGGAAAACGTTAAGGATTTCGGACCGTTTCGCCGCATCATATGGAAATACTATACCTCAGAATTTTCCGCCGTCACCCTCACGTCAAACACATCCCCTTCTGAAAAACTGCCTCTCCACGGATATACACTGAGGGGGGTATCCTTTCATACACCCTCCGGCTTTGTAATAAGCATGTATTATGACAAAATCAAAGATAAGTATGGAGAAGCGACATCACAGACGGAAACGGAAGATGGACTTACGGCCTATACTTACTCCTTCAGCGACAGAGCCGCGGAATTGGTTTTTGATGTGGATCAGGAGAACCGCGTACGGAGGATACACTGCCGGCAGGAAATATAAAAACGGATTGGCACTGGTGCAGAAAAAAATTCAGCACGGCTGTTTCCGTATATATTGCAAAATAAAAGGATTTGGCTCAATCATGTACCGGGTCAAATCCTTTTAAGTATACAAATAATTTCTCCCTTTTTATGTTGCGTTCCGGTCATTCCGGAAACCCGGTTTCCGACGCAGAAGTAAGTGAACCATTTTTCTATTCTTACCATTAGTGTTCTTCTAAATACCGGTTCATATTAAATGCTTTATGAAGCGAAAAGAGGACTCGGCTGACAGCTTATATTTTCCTCATCACGGCAGCAGACCTTTCGCTGGTATTCAGACTGACGTCTTCTGCCTTTTATCTATCTTTTCCTTATCGACCGGACACGCTTCAACACCCC
>UMFS01053026.1_pt1 | contig 41197 bp, 36 predicted proteins | sample 1965071 | NCBI WGS metagenome assembly UMFS01 (sample SAMEA4836052, study PRJEB28245) | human gut metagenome | biome: gut microbiome; material: fecal sample | place: Denmark | collected 2008
GGCTATCTGCTCCGGGCTCCAATGCCTGCGCAACCCGGCCAGTATCTCCACCCACAACGGCGTGCCCTCGGCCGCCTTGCGCGGTCTGGGGCGTTTGAGCCGGTCAGCCGCCTTCTGCTGGGCGCGGCAGGGCCCGCAGTCGCCGATCCCGGGATTCCTGTTGCGCTCGACCTCGCGGCTGACCGCGCCGGGGTCGCGCCCCGGCAGCCGGGCGATGGCGCGAATCGAACCGCCCGGGCGCAGCCGGTCGGCGATCAGGATGCGCTCCTCCTGATTGAGGTAGCGCGCGTGGATCCGTTTGGGTTTGTCCATGGTGGAACGATACCAGTCCATGCTTGCCCTTTCGTTCCTCCCGGTGGCGCGGGTGCGCCCGTTGCGCCATACCTTGCCGGTGCGCTTGGAGACCCCGACCGCATGGGCGGCCTGGGTGAAGTTCATGCCCTCCTCGTCCAGCAGACGCACGTACTCCTCGCGCCTCGCCGCGCACATCAGCTTCCTCGTCGGATATTCGACGCCGTTGAACGTCCAACGGCGCTCCCCGCCACGGTCTTCGTTTCGATGGCTCCTAGTCACCTGACCCTCCTTGCGGTAGGTCAGGTGTTGCAACGATCACTAGAACTCGCCGAGCGGATTTTGTTAAGGGGGGGGGGTACTTGACGCCTGATGTCAGAGGCGCGACATTGGCACCAGATTCCATGCACTACACTGGTGGGGTGCTTGAATCTCAACAACGAATGGCCCGGCGTAAGCCGGAAGTGCTGGCTCCGGCGGGCAACCTGCGCGGGCTGAAGGCTGCGGTCGATTACGGGGCCGACGCCGTATATTGCGGCGGCAAGGCGTTCGGCATGAGAAGTGCTCCGAAGAACCTGAGCCTGGAGGACTTCGAAGAGGGCGCCCGCTACGCCCATGCGCGGGGCGCCCGCGTATATGTGACCTGCAACGTGCTACCGCGCAACAACGAGGTCAGGGCCATCCAGGAATACATCAGCCAGCTGGCCGGCACCGGTGTGGATGCGCTGATCGTCACCGACATCGGCGTGCTCATGACCGCGCATAGCGTCGCCCCCGAGCTGGAACTGCACGTCTCCACGCAGGCGGGCGTCACGAACTACGGTGCCGCCAACGCGCTGTACGACCTCGGCGCCAGACGCGTCGTGCTCGCCCGCGAGATGGATCTGCAGGCCGTGCGAGACATCCGCGCCAACATTCCCGACGACATGGACGTCGAATGCTTCGTGCACGGGTCGATGTGCATGGCGTTCTCCGGACGCTGCCTGATCTCCAACTATCTGACCGGTCGCGACGGCAACCACGGCGAATGCGCGCAGCCGTGCCGCTGGAAGTACTCGCTGGTCGAGGAGAAGCGTCCCGGCCAGTACTTCCCGGTCGAGGAGACCAAAGAGGGCACGTACCTGTTCAACTCGCAGGACATGTGCATGATGGAGCACCTGGATGACCTGATCGACTCCGGCGCCACCAGCCTCAAGATCGAGGGCCGGGCCAAAAGCGCGTACTACATCGCCGCGATGACCAACGCCTACAAGACCGCCGTCAACGAATACATGGTGCAGCGCGGTTTCGAGGCCGCGGACGGCAACACGCTGCGCCCGTTCCACGATCGCGTGATTCGCACCGACGCGCCCGCCCCCGTCTGGCTGAACGATGACCCGTACGCGGCGGAACTGTCCGGTGCCGATCTCACGGACCACATCATGGAACAGGCCGACGTCGCCTTCGCCGGCGTCCCCGGCGACGACGGCGTCCTGGAAGTCGGCCAGAGCCCCACCGCCCCAGACCGTATCTCCGATCTTGAACAACAGGCCCGCAGCACGCGCCGCAAATCGAACACGCGCGACGAGTCCCCGATCGACACGAACGGCTGGCAGCATGCGGCCGTCGCGCCCGCGCCGCCCGTCACGCTGCCCGAATGGTTGAAAGAGGAACCCTACAAGGTCGCTCACCGCGAATACTCCACCGGCTTCTACTACCCGGACCGCAAGGTCACCGAGAACACCAACCGCAGCGGCTACTTCCGCTCATGGCTGGTCGTCGGCGAAGTGCTGTCGTGGAGCCCGGACGAAGGCGGTCGCGTCACGCTGATGAGCCGCAACAAGATCGAACCCGGCCAGGAGATCGAATTCCTGCTGCCGGGCGACGCGCCACTCATCTACACCGTGCCCGAAAACGGCCTTCGCGACGCCGACGGCAACTGGGTGCAAGCCATCAACAATCCGGCGCACGTGTTCTCCATGCCGTGCCCGCATGAGGTGCCGGTCAACGCCGCGATCCGCTCCCGCACCAAGCACCCCACCCTCAAAGCCGCCTGACGCCAATCGCCGAGCTGAAGAGCACGCAATCACATAGGATAAGGAATCATGAGCGATACGCAGTTTGATGATGAGATTCTGGACAGCAACGCCATCAGCCCCACCGACGAGGAGGGCAACCCGGTTCCGGTGACGATCCCGATCGCGCTGGCGCCTGGTGTCACTGTCGTCTACACCACGCGCTTGGGCGGGGTGAGCCACGGCGATTTCGGCGATTGCAATCTCGGCGGCAAGAGCGGCGACGACCCGCAGGCGATTCTCGCCAATCGCGTGTCGCTCGCGAAATCCGTCGGCTGCGGGCTCTCGCTGGTCAGTCAGGTGCATTCCGGGCGCGCGGTGGACGTGGATGCATCATGGCATCTGAACACCCCGTTCGGCTTCGATGTGTCCGGCACGCCCTGTGAGGTGACCGCCGACGGCGAGGCGCAGGCCGCGACCGTCGTGGAGGCGGACGGGCAAGTCACGTCTCGCGCGGGTGTGGCGCTGGGCATGTTCGCTGCGGATTGCCTGCCGGTGCTGATGGCCGACGCCCAGGCCGGCGTGATCGGCGCCGCTCACTGCGGGCGCAAGGGCCTGCAGCGCGGCATCATCGGCGCCACGATTGATGCGATGGTGGCCAAGGGCGCTGCGCCGGAGCGCATCGCGGCCACGCTCGGACCGTGCATCTGCGGCGACTGCTACGAGGTCGGCGACGCCATCGCCGACGAGTTCGACGCGCAATTCCCCGGTACGTTCACCCTGACGCGATTCGGAGGCCCCGGCATCGACATCGCCAAGGCCGCCCGCATGGAGCTCGCCAAGGCGGGTGTTCCCGCCGACAGCATCGTCGACTCGCGCCCGCGCGTCAACGCCGCCTCCCAATACCTGTATGAAGACGAAGAGCTTGCCTCGCTGTGCGCCGCCGACGGCGAAGGCGAGCCTGCGCTCGCCGACCGCTGGAGCACCGTGCGCCACAGCATGTGCACGCTGGAGAACCCGCTGTGGTACTCCCACCGCCGCGCCTCGCTCGCCGGCAAGGCGCACGAGGGGCGCCTGCTCGCCCTGATCATGCGCGGCTGACCCCGATTTGCCTCGGTTGTGACGAATCGGGCCGCTATCTTCGTTTCGTGAGGTTGATTCCACCGGTCGGGAACATCTATCTTCGTTTCGTGAGGTTGATGGCCAAGTAGCCCAAGGCCCTAAACCGCATGATTCCAATGGCGTTTGGCGCTTAATACTCGCGGTATCGTGTTTTGGCAACCCCTTGAAACGCAGATAGATGTTCGGCGGAGCCGAAATCAACCCCTCGAAAGCGAGATAGCCCGTTGCGGCGGGGCCGACACTGGTGTCGGCGGCCTGTTCGTCGTCGAATCAGAAAAAATTCCGTGCAGAAGAGTGTGGCTTCCGTCACAACCGGTCAGGGCGGGGCATACGGTGGGCGGTATGACTCAGAGAGATGACAGAGAACCCGAAGCACCGGTCGTCGCCGTGGTATTGGCCGCCGGCTTCGGCACGCGCTTCGATCCGGACAACCCCAAGCAGCTGGTGAGCGTCGACGACAAGCCGATCGTCTGCTGGTCCATCGAGGCGTTCGAGCAGAACCCGCATGTCACCGACACCATCGTCGTCGTCAACCCGCAGGTGCGCGATGAAGTGGAACGCCTGGTCGATGAGGCCGGCTACCCGAAGGTGCGCATGATCATTGACGGCGGCGCCGAACGCGCCGACAGCACTGCGGCGGCTCTGCAGGCGCTGGGGGCAGCTGGCATCCCGCCCCGCGCGAAACTGCTGATCCACGACGCGGTGCGTCCGTTCGTCGAGCAGTCCTCGATCGACGGCTGCATCACCGCGCTGGACGAGTTCGAGGCAGCCACAGTCGCATTCGCCTCCACCGACACGATGCTGCTCACCGAGGATCTGGGCGACCGCAAGGTCGTGCGCTCCGTCCCGGACCGCGCGAACATGTTCCGGGCGCAGACTCCGCAGGCATTCCGGTTCGAGACCATCCGCCGCGCATACGAGCTAGCCTCGCGCGACCCCGATTTCCATCCGACCGATGATACGCGCGTGGTCGTCGACTACCTGCCCGACGTCCCGGTCGCCATCGTGGCCGGCTCCCGGACCAACATGAAGATCACCACGCGCGACGACCTGCCCCAGGCCGAGCAGATCTCGCTGGAGATCCGCAAGCGTCTCGCACGCGAACGGATGCATCAGGTGTTCGCCCAGGTCCGCGAGCAATAGCAGCGGCAGGCGTTCGCGGGGTACACTGGCATCATGCAGCAGCTCAATGTCGTGATTTGTGGGTTCGACCACTACGAGAACATCGACGTCAACCCGTCGTACGAAGTGCCCGAGGCGCTCGTCCGCGACGGCATCGGGGAGCCGTCCGACGTGGACGATCCGCTGCATGACGCCAACGTGTCCATCAACACCGTGGCGCTCCCGGTCAGCTTCGCCAACGCTTGGCCCACGTTGCTGGAGACCTTGGACGCGACCCGGCCGGACATCGTGATCGCGACCGGTCTCAAGCATGCGGCGCACAGCGTGGCGATGGAACGCTGCGCCACGAACCTGATGAACGCTGCCCGCCCTGACGCCGACAACGCGCTGCCGCGGTTCGAGCCGATCATCAAGGACGGCCCGGCCGCATATTGGACCCGTTTGCCGTTGCGGGCCATCATCAACGATTTCGCGCGCGACGGCATACCCGCCACGCTCAGTTCCGACGCGGGCACGTTCGTATGCAATTCGCTGTTCTACCAGCTGCTGCACTGGACGGCGACACAGGATCGTGTGCTGGCCGGCTTCGTCAGCTTCCCTCCGATCAATGGCGGCAGCAGGCTGCAGAACGGCCTGGATCTGCGCCAGCAGGTGCGTGCCGGGCGCGATGTGGTGCGCGAGACGGTCCGTTATTATCTGCAGCCGTCGTCCGGGGATATTCTCATCGCCTGACGTTTTGCTGGGATGCAGCTGGTTTCTTGCCAGCATGTGTGTACGTTCGCGTATGGTTCGTCGCGTTTCTGGCGTGGGCTTGACGCCATGCGGTACAGTCGTGTGTGGTTGTGCTAACGAGCAGGTGTAATGGCGAAAGGAACCGAACATGGCGGACCAGTTCCCGATTGTGATACGTGGATACGATAAGGAGCAGGTGGACCGGGCGTTTGCCAGCGCGCAGCAGACGCTGGCCGCGTTGCGTGCGCAGATCAAGCAGGATGGGGATCGTCTGCTGCAGTTGCAGGCGAAGCTGCAGGAGGAGCGCAACCGTCAGTCGTCCAAGAACCACACGTTCGCCTCGTTGGGCGCCAACGCCCAGCAGATGCTTGCCTCCGCGGAGCAGACCAGCACCGAGCTGCTGGAGCGTGCCAAGCAGGATGCCGCCTCGACTCGCGCGTCCGCCAAGGCTCAGGCGGAGACGCTGATCAACAACGCGAAGCTGGATGCGCAGCATCTTCTCGATGACGCTCAGGCCAAGGCCGATACGATTACCGGCAACGCCACCAATCAGGCGCAGACCATTACGACCAGCGCGCAGCAGGACGCCGCCCAGCTGCGCGCCGAAACGGCGAAGATCGTGACCGAGCAGCGTCAGTCCGTCGATCTCGAACTCACCAATTCGCGCGAGGAGCATGAAAAGCGCATGGCGTCGGAGCGCGCCAAGCAGGAGCGTGAGATCGCCGAGATGCAGGCGAAGGCGACCCAGCAGATCGCCTCACAGCGCAGGAGCGCGAACGAGGAGATTGCCAAGCTCAAGTCCGAGTCCAACGACCAGATTCAGGCGGCGCTCGCGGAGGCGAACAAGAAACTGTCCGACGTGCGCGAGCAGGTGTCCAAGATGATGGCCGACGCGCAGCGCAGGGCGGGCGAGATTATCGATGCGGCCAAGGCGAAGGCGCAGGAGATTCGCGACGACGCCGAGGTCCGCCACACGCAGACGATGAGCCAGGTCAACGCCGAGGTCGAGCAGATTCGCACTGACATCGCCGCCCAGCAGGACGAAGCGACCAAGAAGGTGAGCGAGCTGCTCGAAAACCTCGAAGAGCGGCGCGTGGCCGCCAAGAAGGAATCCGACGAGCTGATCGGCCAGGCGAAGACCGTGCGCGAGGATGCCGACACGTATGCGGCGAGCAAGCGCAAGGAGGCCGACGATCAGGCCGCGCAGATCCTGGAAAAGGCCGGCGAGGATGCGGCGTCGCAGATCGAGGATCGCCGCAAGGCCGCGCAGGTCGAGCTGGAGGATCTTCAGGGGCGCATCGCCGAGCTGCAATCGCGTGAGGCGGCCATCACGCAGCGCGTGTCCGAGCTGCGTTCGATGTTTACCAAGGCGTTCAGCGGATTCGGGTTCATGAACGAGCAGGGGGCGGAGCAGCCTGGCGCCGCGTCGCATCAGGGAGCGCCCGATGTGCCGCTGTACAATGCCGCCGCGCAGGATGAGCCGGCACCGGCGTATGAGTCGCATGCCGTCGCGGAGCATGCCGACAATCAGGATGCGGAAGCGGTCGCCGCCGAGCCGGTCGCCGAGCATGTGGCCGAGCACACCGAGGCCGGCGAGGCCGAAACCGCCGAATAGCAGTCGGCCGGGATTCCGAAGCGTCGGATGCCGGGCTTCGCCGTCCGGCCCGCAGGCGGCTGTAGAAGTCGCCGGGCTCCTGCCGAATCAAGGTATTGAACCGGTTCGATGGCGGGAATCCGCTGTCGCCGCTACACTCATTAGAGACCCGTCGTGGCATCCGGTCAAACGCTGGATGCCACGTTTCATTGCGGCCACAAAACCGGCCGCGCACGTCCCAAGTCAAAGGAGCAGCATGACCGAGAACACGTCATCGTCTGAAATCACACCGCTGTCCGGCGAGCAGCTGAACGATCTGGTCGCATCATTCGATGCTAGCCAGTCCAACCGTCTGGCCATGAACGCCGTCACCGCCGCCGGTATCGACAAGGTCGCGCTGAACTATGACCGTTCCCGTCTGCTGCAGCGCCGCTTCTCCGTCACCGTCGACAACGGCGAGGTCACCCATCAGGACCGTTCCGGTCGCTGCTGGCTGTTCAGCTCGCTGAATGTGGCCCGTTTCGTCGCCAAGAAGAACCTCGGCGTCAAGGAGTTCGAGTTCTCCCAGAACTACGCGATGTACTTCGACAAGCTGGAGCGTGTCAACTACTTCCTGCAGGACGTCGCCGCGCTGGTTCGTGCCGGAGAGCCGTCCGACTCGCGCCTGATCCAGCACCTGCTCGCCGACGTGATGGGTGACGGAGGTCAGTGGACGATGGCGCTGAACGTGTACAAGAAGTACGGTGCCGTGCCGAAGGACCTGTTCCCGGAGACCGAATCCTCGAAGAACACGGGCGCTATGAACACGCAGCTGCGCCACCTGCTGCACACTGCCGTGGCGCACATGTACGCCGACCCCGCGTCGATCGACGACGAGGTCGCCAAGACCGTCGCCGCCGGCCACCGCATCCTGACGATTCACCTGGGCGAGCCGCCGAAAAGCTTCGACTGGGAGTGGACCGACTCCGAGGGCATGTTCCACCGCGACGGCGAAATCACGCCCGTCGAGTTCTGGAAGAAGTACGTGGGCACCGCCGACCTTGAGGATTACGTGTGCCTCGTGGACGATCCGCGCCGCGAGCACGCCAAGGGCAAGAAGATCGGCATCGAGCACCTGGGCAACGTGGCCGGCGGCAACCCGACCGAGTACCTGAACGTGCCGAACCAGTTCATGAAGGATTGCGTGCGCGCGATCCTGACCGAAAAGGGCATCCCGGTGTGGTTCGGCGCGGACTGCGGTCCGTTCATGGATCGCGAGCGCGGCGCGTGGGCGACTGACCTGTTCGAGTACGGCAACGTCTACGATGTGGACTTCGACATGGACAAGGAGTCGCGCGTACGCTTCGGCGACTCCGCGATGAACCATGCGATGGCGTTCGTCGGCGTGGACGTGGCCGATGACGGCACCACGACCCGTCGCTGGCGCGTGGAGAACTCCTGGGGCGACAAGATTGCCGACAAGGGCTACTTCACGATGAGCGACGACTGGTTCACCGAGTACGTGTACGAGGTGGCCGTGCCCAAGGCGATGCTCCCGGCCGAGTATCAGGCCGCGCTCGCCGAGCCCGCCACCATGCTCCCCGCATGGGATCCGATGGGTGCGCTGGCCTGAGCGAGGTATCGGCCCGTGCGTCGAGCACGAGACTGAATGACCGATTTCGTCGATTCCCCGTGTCGGATGGACATTTTACGAAAGGAATGTGCCGTTCGATGTGGGGAATCGTCATTGGCGGCGGTCTTCCGCTATTGTTGGATGACAATGATGTTTCTAGCCAGAGGACCGCGCATCGGTTGCGGCATAGCGGAATAAGCCCAGAGAAAGCTGCATGATGAAGAAAGCGTCGGCCGGAAGCCGCACATCATTCAATACATTCAATCGAATACTGACGTGTCTTATCCCGATCGCGTTCGTGTTGACCGTCGGCGCATGCGGAACTCCCGGCTCCGATGCGGGGTCGGCTGAGCGTCAGTCGTCCGGACAATCCGAATCGGCTGAGTCGTCCGAACCGTCAAGCTCGGCTTCCGCGTCCGGCGGACAGCTCGCCACGAGCGTGCTGGAGACGTTGCCGGTCAAGGGACGTGCACCGAAAACCGGTTATTCGCGCGACCAGTTCGGCGCGGCATGGGCCGACGTCGACCACAACGGGTGCGACACGCGCAACGACATCCTCAACCGTGACCTCACCAACAAGACTTACAAGGCCGGTACGCACAATTGCGTGGTGACCAGCGGTCGGCTCGTCGACCCGTACACCGCCGCGGTGATTGATTTCGTGCGCGGGCAAAGCACCTCGGCGGCCGTGCAGATCGATCATGTGGTGGCGCTGTCGGACGCATGGCAGAAGGGCGCGCAGCAGCTGATCGCCGACCGGCGCAAGCAGCTGGCGAATGACCCGTACAACCTGCTCGCGGTGGACGGCCCGTCGAACCAGCGCAAGTCCGACGGCGACGCGGCGACCTGGCTGCCCGCCAACAAATCGTTCCGCTGCTCATACGTGGCTCGGCAGATCGGCGTGAAGGCGAAGTACTCGCTGTGGGTGACGCAGGCCGAGCATGATGCGATGTCGCGCGTGCTGTCGTCCTGCCCGGCCCAGACCGTTCCGACCGGCGACGGCGCGGAATCAGTGGCGCCGCAGGAGGACGTGTCGCAAGGCAGCTCATCGCAGGACGGTTCATCGGGCGAACAGTCCGAGTCGGGCACGGTGGTGGAGCCGGCCGCTCCGTCTGACGGCGACAGTTCCGATGTCTACTACAAGAACTGCGCCGCGGTGCGTGCAGCCGGCAAAGCGCCGCTATACAAAGGGCAGCCCGGCTACTCGACCAAACTCGATCGCGACGGCGACGGCGTCGCCTGCGAATAGCGCCCCATCTCCATCCCGCGAAAGTCCCATCCGCAGCCGCCGGAATGGGACTTTCGCCGGGTGACGGCTTCGCAGCTCCGCCGTGCCCGCATTGCAGCCGTTGTTTTCCGTATTCCGACGGCACCTACTATTGTGTGTTCGGTATTGGTATGCGACGTGAGGGCGCGGGTCGAAAGACGCCGGCCTGCGGTGCGGAAGGAGAGCAGAGCGATGGCAGGGCTTCGTGGTCCGGACAGTTCCGAGGACGAGCGGCATTTGGGCGGGAATGCCGTGTTCCCTGAAACGGTGGACGTGAACATTCGCCAGCTCGACCCGATTCCGGCACCGCGGTATTTTCTCAGGGAACTGCCGCTCACCGATGATATGAGCGACCTGGTGCTGCAATCGCGTCAGCAGATCCGCGACATCCTGCACGGTCGCGATGATCGTCTGCTGGTCATCGTCGGCCCGTGCTCGATTCACGATCCGAAAGCGGCGCACGAGTACGCGCAGCGTCTTGCGGCGCTCAAGGGCGAGCTTGAGGGCCGACTGATGATCGTGATGCGCGTGTATTTCGAGAAGCCGCGCACGACGATCGGCTGGAAGGGTCTGATCAACGACCCGGATCTGGATGGCCGCTTCGATATCCGCAAGGGCATGTGGCTGGCGCGCAAGGTGCTGACCGACGTGCTTGGCCTGGGGCTGCCGACGGCGACCGAATGGCTGGATCCGATTACGCCGCAGTACATCTGCGATCTGATCAGCTGGGGGGCGATCGGCGCGCGCAACACGGAGTCGCAGGTGCATCGTGAGTTGGCGAGCGGCATGTCGATGCCGATCGGCTTCAAGAACGCGACCGACGGTTCGATCAAGCCGGCCGCCGACTCGTGTTTCGCGGCCGGGTTCGAGCACCATTTCCTGTCGATCAACCTGGATGGCCGCGTGATCTCCGCCGAGACGAAGGGCAACCCGGACTGCCATCTGATCCTGCGCGGGTCGAACACCGGCCCGAACTACGATGCGGCTTCCGTGGCGGCCGCGCTTGAGGCGCTGCGCGCGTCGAAGGCGAGCGGCCCGAGCGAACGCGGTCTGGTCATCGATGCGGCGCACGGCAATTGTGGCAAGGACGAGAACGTCGAGGCCGAGGTCATTGAGAACATCGCCTCGCGTATCGCCGATGGAGAGCCGGGCATCCTCGGCGTCATGATGGAGAGCTTCCTCAAGGGCGGGCATCAGAAACCGGCACCGCTCGACCAGCTGGTGTATGGCCAGTCGGTCACCGACTCCTGCGTGCCGTGGGAGCGCACCGAGGAGCTGCTGCACACGCTCGCCGACGCCATCGACGCGCGTCGCGCGCTCTGATCCGGTGCCCGGCCTAGGCCGCTAGGTGGGGCATGCCACAATACATGGCTGTTAGCATATACGTAGGTTCGGCGTGGCCTTGTCTGTTCGAGAGGCCGCGCCGAACCGTTTTTTGCATTGGCGCTGCTTCAGTGATGCATCGTCACAGCGACGCGTCGTCCCAGTGGTCGGCGGCGGGGAGCGAGCGGATCGACGGCATCAGCAGCGCGATGACCACATTGACCGCAAGCACGGCCAGGAACAGACCGATCGTGGCGCCGAACCCGATGCGTGGCAGCAGGGAGCCGGCGAGCGCTGAGCAGAACAGCGTGGGTATCATCGACAGCATGCCGCTCGCCGACCCGATACGTCCCTGCATCTCGCTCGGCACTTTGGCGAACACGAATCCCATCAGCAGCGAGTTGATGGTGGGGATGGGCAGCCCGACGATCAGCGATGACGCCAGTATCACCAGGTAATCGCTGCTGAACAGCATCGGCAGCAATGTCAGCAGCGACGTCACCGACAGGACGACCAGACCGGTGCCCATGTGCACTCGCTCGCATACCCGTGCGGCGATCACCGCGCCGATCAGCATGCCGACTCCCATGACGGTGTTGACGAAACCGAGTCGCACGGAGTCCACGTGGGTGCTCACCAGTTGCAGGTTCACCGCGGCGAACACGCCGTTGAGCCCGAAATTCACCAGCGCGGCGATTACGCAGATCGCCAGCAGCGTGTGCCTGCGCAGCGTCCAGCGCCATCCTTCGATGAAATCCTCGAAGAACGAGGTGTGCGCCGACTCTGCTGTCGCATCGGCGTCGGGCGCGACGGCGGCATCGGACGTGCAGTCCGCTTGCGACGCGGTGTCGGGACGCTTGCTCTTGCGATCTGTCGTCACCATGTCGCGGACATGTTCGTCGACGCGCAGCTGGGCGGCACTGACACCGCTGATCGCGTACATCAGCGAGGCGACCGCGAACGGCAGCCACGGCGCGACCGCGTACAGCACGCCGCCGAGCGGGGATCCCGCGATGCTGACCACGGAATCGCGCCCCTGATTGAGGCTTTGCGCCTTCGGATATTCGCGGGTCGGGATGATCGTGCGCAGCATCGCGTTGGTCGCGTTGGCGAGTAGTCCGTTGACCGCTGACGCCGCGACCGTCACGATGGCGAATATCGGGAATGCGATCGCATGCAGGGCGATCAGCACGAACACCGTTCCCCACAGCAGCGTGCCGAACACGGCGTTGGCGATGATGAGCCCTTTGCGGTTGTGCCGGTCCACGACCGTGCCGCCGAACACGTCGCTGACATGCGTGGCAATTTGGCTGAACGTGGCGAGCCATCCGGCGAGCACCACCGATTGGGTGAGCGAGAAGGCGATCAGCGAGATCGCGAAGCCTCTCATCGCGGCTCCGATCGTCGAGGCGGTGTCTGCAGTGAACCATTGACGATATGTGGGGTTGCCCCACAGCGATTCACTGCGTTGCGGGGAAGTGCGTTCGCGGTGTGGCGCGGTTTGCGCCTGCGATGATTCGGGCATGATGTTTCCTTTGAATAAGTTGAGGGGTGTTGTGCGTCGAGGGGTGAAATTGCGTATGCTTGCGCTCGCCCATTGCATTGTGGGCGCAGGGCGTGGGGTGAGAGGGTATGTCAGGCCGCCGTTATGGCAGCCATCTGAAGGCGTCGATGTTGAGCATGACGGGTTGCGAGCCGTCCCCTTCCTCGTGTGCGAGGTCGCGTGATGTCCATGTGTTGAAGAGCTCGCGCAACTCCTGTGACATGCGCGCGTATTCCTCGCTTGTCAGCCGCAGCACGCTGCTGCTCGTCACCGTTGGGTCCGTCCACTGTTTGGGCAGGTTGTCAGAGGCCGACCTGTATCGCTGCCATGCCTCTTGCCGAAACGTGGAGCTGACCTGATCCATTGTCGTCGCCATTGCCGAATCGACGGCCGCGTCCGCGTTGATTTCCAGTCTGCGTTGGGCGGCCAGCCAGCAGCTTCTGCGGTTGTCTCCGTCGGGTGATGGCGTTTGCGTGACGAATCCGGCCTTTTCGAGCTGTTTCAGGTGATAGCTGACCGTTCCGGCCGATTCGCCGAGCTGTTCGGCGATCTGGCCGACCGTGACGGGTTCGGTGTCGCTCATCACGGTCAGTATGCGCAGTCGTGTGGGGTGCGACAGCGCCTTCAGGCGGTTCGTGTCGGTGACTGTCGCGGGGTTGTCGCGGCGGGGCGGCGTCTGCGGTTGCGCCGTGTCGGAAGCCTGTGCCATGTCCGTTCCTTCCGTGCCTCATGACACCTGTCGCGTGTGATGCTGCGCTCATGTTATGAAGCGATATCCAATTGACAAGAAATATTGTACAACAACTCTTGTATAAATCAAGTGCCCCGTTTTTTCCCGCTTCATGTTAGGCTCGCCTAAGAGTTCAAGCGGTGGTTCCTCTCCTTCGAGAAACACCGCGGATACCGGCGCGTATTGGCATAGGTGCCAGCGCGGGCAGGGGGTATTAGTGCGCGACCGCAGCGTGGCGCAAGTCAGAGAAGACTGAAAGGGCATGGCTCATCATGATGAATGCACGGCAACTGTGGGCGAAGGCGTGACGTTGTTCGCGTCGGTGAAGGAGGGTGCGTGATGGCGGAATCGGCACGGCACTCAGGGCGCAAAACTCCCTGGAAGACGATCCTGGCGGTGTTGCCGGTGGTCGCGATCGCGGCCGGCGACTACAAGGACGCCGCGGCCGGCGAGACGGCAGCGCTCCAGAACATCGTAACGTCCCCGTGCCCGTTCGACGCGGGGCATGGGGACGTTCGTCATGCGCGGCGGATACGGGCTGGCGCGGCCCGTGTGCCGGCCCGTGTATGGCCAAGTACAGGGCCGTGCCTTATCCTTGGGGGAGAGAACAAGGCAAGGAGACATCACGTCATGCAGCAGCAGAACATGGGAGAGCGTACGCCGCAGGGCACGCCGCGTCACGCCGGCCCGAAGCCGCTGAACACGCCGGAGGAGCTGCGGGCCATCCGGCAGGCCATGGACGAGGGCAAGAACCCGCTGCTCGCCACGGGCGTGCCGCGCTGGGAGGATCAGGTGGGCGTCAGCCGTATCATCAACCGCCGTGTGCTGGAGCTCGAACCGCTGCCCACCCCGGCCCAGGTGTTGGCGGAACTGCCTCTTGACTCCGCCGCGCAGGAGATCGTCGCCTACTCGCGCGACGAGATACGCGCCTGCCTGTATGGGCAGGACGACCGTCTGCTCGTCATCGTCGGCCCCTGCTCGGTGCACGACCCGAACGCCGCGCTCGACTACGCGCACCGGCTGTCGAAGGTGATGAAGGAGACCGAAGGCGAACTGCTCATCGTGATGCGCGTGTACTTCGAGAAGCCGCGAACGACGGTCGGCTGGAAGGGACTGATCAACGACCCCGACATCGACGGCAGCCACAACATCCGCAAAGGCCTGCTGCTCGCGCGCAAGACGCTGATCGGCGTGCTGGGCGAAGGACTCGCCGCCGCCACGGAATTCCTGGAGCCCACCAGCCCCCAGTTCATCTCCGACGCGGTCAGCTGGGGCGCGATCGGCGCCCGCAACACCGAATCGCAGGTCCACCGCCAGCTCGCCAGCGGCATGTCGATGCCGATCGGATTCAAGAACGCGACCGACGGGTCCGTCAAGGCCGCCGTCAACGGCTGCTACGCCTCCGCGCAGCAGCACACGTTCTTCGGCATCGACCACATGGGCCGGGCCTGCGCGGTGGAGACGCTCGGCAACCCGGACTGCCACGTGGTGCTGCGCGGCTCGATCCACGGGCCGAACTACGACACCGCATCCGTGCGCCGTGCGATGGACGACGTGCGCGCGATGATGCCGGCGGAATCCGCCGCCACCCACGGGCTCATCATCGACTGCTCGCACGGCAACTCCGGCAAGGACGAGCACCGGCAGGCAGAGGTCGTGCGAGACATCGCCCGGCGCATAGCCGATGGCGAGGAAGGCATCACCGGCATCATGATGGAAAGTTTCATCGAAAGCGGCAACCAGCCGGCGGCCCCGCTCGACCAACTGGTCTACGGCAAGTCGATCACCGACCGCTGCATCGGCTGGGACGAGACGGAACGGCTGCTGCACGAGCTCGCTGACGCGGTGTCCGCCCGGCGCTGGCGCTGAAACGGTGTCCATCACTCTTCACGAACAACCACACGGAAAGGATTCCCATGACCACCATCGCCATCATCGGCGCATTGGACGACGAAGTCGCACTCATCGCCGCATCACTGAACGACGTCACCCACGACCGCCAAGCCGGCCTCGACGTGACGCGCGGCACGCTGGGAACCAACGACGGAGGCACCGTCACCGCCGTCGCGACCGTCGGCGGCATGGGACTGGTCAACGCCGCCGCCACCACCCAGCACCTGATCGACGCATACCATCCCGACGCGGTGATCTTCTCCGGCATCGCCGGCAACCTCAACCGGAACCTGCACATCAACGACGTGGTGCTCGGCGGCACACTGCGCTACCTCGACACCGACATGCGACTCGTCGGCCAATGGAAGCCCGGCACCGAGCAGCAGCCCGTCGAGGAATTCCACTCCGACGACCGTCTGCTGTCCCTCGCCGACCAGGCGCTCTCGGCCATGGGCGTCACGCACATCATCGGCATCATCGCGTCCGGCAACTACTTCGTCGATACGCCGGCGCAGATCGCCAAGGTCATCCACGACACCGGCGCCGACGCCGTCGAGATGGAAGGCGCATCCGTGGCGCACGTCGCCGCCCGAAACGAAGTACCCGCGTTGGTGATCCGCGCGCTGAGCGACAACGCCGACACCGACTACGAGGAGTTCAAGGGCTTCGACATCTCCGAATACGCGGATACCGCGGCCCGCATCGTGCTCGACATCCTGCGGCGCATGTGACGCCGGGCGCGGCTCGCTTCGACGGGCTGCGCCGCGGAAGGACACGGCAAGTTGAACAACTGGCAAACTTACGTAGTCGCGCTGGCGGCGGGACGTGCGGAGCCGTTACGCTGAAACCATCCGCATCCGCATCATCGGTGCGGGTGGATGAGAGCGGTGCAGGGCCGAGGAAAGGCGGGGCGGGTCCGATGACATGGGTGCATGTGGCGTTGGCTGTGCTGGTGACGATTATCGTGTTGGTGATTGCCGTATCGAGGTCGTACGCGCTGGGGCGCGAGTCCGGCGAACGCGACACGCTGGCGGGGCAGGGGAGCGATTCCGGCTCGCTGTTCGGCACCGACGTGCCGGTGCGCGAGGCGGAACAGGGGCTCATCGACGTCATGCCGTCCGAGGTGATCGTCTGCGACGGCAACGGTTCCGTGCGGTGCTCCAGCAAAAGCTCGGTGAACGTCGATGTCATCGAGAACGGCTGGATCGTCAAGGACGAGATCCTCGACATCCTGCACGTCGTGGTGGAGAACGGGGGCGTGCGGGAACGCGAGATGTGCGTCTCGCTCGACCTGACCCGCATGTCGAGCGCGATTTCCGGACGAGGTGTCACCGCCGGCAGCTCCGCGCCCTCCGACAGCTACCTGCGCGTACGCGTCGGCCATATCTGCGACGGTCTGTACGCGGTGTTCATCAACGACGTGACCGAGCAGCGTCGGTTCGAGCGGATGCGTCGCGACTTCGTCACCAACGTCTCCCACGAGCTGAAGACCCCCGCAGGCGCGATCTCGCTGCTCGCCGAAACCGTCTCCGACGCGGCGGATGACCCTGGCGCCGTGCGGTATTTCGCCGGCCGCATCACCAAGGAATCCGCGCGGCTGACCGAACTGGTGACCCACCTGATCGAACTGCAGCGCGCGCAGGACGCGCCGGCGATGCTCAAGGCGCAGCGCATATCCGCCATGTCGGTGGTGCGCGCGGCCGTCGGCGAGAACTTGGTGCAGGCCGGTGCGAAGCACATCGCCATACGGCTGTCGCTGCGCGGCGAGCAGGCGCCGGTCGACGCTGACGCCGCCGCGGACGACGAGGCGCAGCGCGACATCGCCATCATGGTCGACCGGGAGACCCTCACCATGGCCGTGAAGAACCTCGTCGAAAACGCCATCCGCTACTCGCCCGAATACACGACGGTCAGCGTGAGCGTCTCGCTGTGCAAGGACCCGAGCTCCATGACGATTCGCGTGATCGACCAGGGCATCGGCATCCCCTCGGCGTCGCTGGACCGCGTATTCGAACGGTTCTACCGGGTCGATCCGGCGCGGTCGCGGGCCACGGGCGGCTCGGGGCTTGGCCTTGCCATCACCAAGCATTGCGTGCAGGAGTGCGGCGGTACGATCTCCGTATGGTCGCGCGAGGGCGAAGGCTCCACGTTCACCATCGAGCTGCCGGTCGCTCCCGAACCGGATGACGATGACGGCGAGCGGGCGGATGACGGCGAAGCGCCCGGCGAGACCGTCGGCGCGCCGGAGGCCGGCGACGCCGCGACGCAGGAGTAGGCCCGCCGCCACGGTCTCCCCGGCACGTCGGCCACCCATCGTGAAACCCGCGGAAAAGCAACGTAGTCTTCGGAGCCGAATGCGGGTGGTGCCGGAACACGCTACGATGGTGACGGTACGGACATTGAACACAGTATGTGTGAAAGGTAAACATGACACGCATTCTCATCGTGGAAGACGAGGAATCATATCGTGAGCCCTTGGTGTACCAGCTGACGCGCGAGGGCTACGACGTCTCCGCCGCAGCCAGCGGTGAGGAGGGCCTGGAGCTGTTCACCAAGGGCGGCATCGACCTGGTGCTGCTCGACCTGATGCTGCCGGGCATCGACGGCACGGCCCTGTGCCGGCGCATCCGCGAGCAGAGCCGCGTGCCGATCATCATGCTCACCGCCAAAAGCGCCGAGATCGACAAAGTCGTCGGTCTGGAGATCGGCGCGGACGATTACGTGACCAAGCCCTACTCGTTCCGCGAGCTGCTCGCGCGCATCCGCGCGGTCCTGCGGCGCAACCAGGGCGCGGTCGAGGCCAGCGGTGCGGTCGACGACGACATCCCGCTGGTGTGCGGCGACATCTCCATGCAGGTCGGCCAGCATCAGGTCACCGTGCGCGGCGAAAGCGTGTTCTTCCCGCTCAAGGAATTCGAACTGCTCGAATACCTCATGCAGAACAAGGGGCGCGTGATGACCCGACACCAGCTCATCGACCGCATCTGGGGCTCCGATTACGTCGGCGACACGAAGACCCTCGACGTGCACGTCAAGCGCGTGCGCTCCAAGATCGAGGAGGATCCGGCCCATCCCCGGTACCTGACCACCGTGCGCGGCCTCGGCTACAAGATCGACAGCCCGCAGCAGTGACCGGCCCGCACCCGGTATAAAGCGCCCTCGGCCCGCCTGAACCACCCGGTGCAGGCGGGCCGAACCATATCCCGCAAACCGCGCATTCCAACTACGTGGCAAGGTCGGCAACTATTCATCTTCTGTTTACCGATTTTGTCTTCCGGCCCCTCGAACAGCCCATAGGCTAGTAACTGTCATGAAAAGGAATCGGCTCTGAATCGTATGACACGAGCCGCTATGACAGTTGATAAGAGGAAAGAAACAATGCGTAAGAATCTCTTCGTTCGTTCCATCGCGGCGGTTTCCGGCATCGTGATGCTGGCGTCGCTCGCCGCCTGTGGCGACAACACTTCGTCCGCCGGCAACAACTCCGGTTCCACCTCGACCGAGAAGATTACCGGCAGCTTCTCCGGCGCTGGTGCCACCTCCCAGCAGGCGGCCGAGGAAGCCTGGATCTCCGCCTACATGGCGGCGAACTCCGGCGCGAACGTCACCTACAACCCGACCGGTTCCGGCGCGGGCGTCACCACCTTCCTGAGCGGCGCCACCGCGTGGGCCGGCTCCGACAAGGCCCTCTCCGATGACGAAGTCACCCAGTCCTCCGACAAGGCGTGCGCCAACGGCACCACCGCGTTCGACGTGCCGGTCTACATCTCCCCGATCGCCATCATCTTCAACTTGAAGGGCGTTTCCGACGCCGGCAAGCACATCAACCTCGATGCCGACACCGCCGCCAAGATCTTCGACGGCAAGATCGTCAAGTGGAACGATCCGGCCATCGCCAACCAGAACAAGGACCTGACCTTGCCCGACACCCAGATCACCGTCGTGCACCGCTCCGACAAGTCCGGCACCACGCAGAACTTCGTGAGCTACTTCAAGGACCAGGCCCCCGACTCCTGGGCCCATGAGCTCTCCGAGAACTGGCCTGACATCCCCGGCCAGCAGAGCGCCAAGGGCACCTCGGGCGTCGTCACCGCCGTCAAGCAGGCCGATGGCACCATCGGCTACGCCGACTTCTCCCAGGTCGGCGACCTGGGCACCGCGGCCATCAAGGTCGGCGAGAACTACAACGAGATCTCCGCTGACGCCGGTTCCAAGGTCATCGAGGATTCCGAGATCGACACGTCCGCCAAGGGCGACAACCGCGTGGTCGTGAAGATCAACCACGCCACCAAAGCCAAGGGCGCCTACCCGATCGTGCTGGTCTCCTACGACATCGCCTGCCCCGCCTACAAGGACGCCAACACCGCCAAGTTCGTCAAGAGCTGGCTCACCTACGTGACCAGCGACGAAGGCCAGAAGACCGCCTCCTCCGCTGCCGGCTCCGCCCCGCTGCCGAGCAACATCGTCGAGAAGGTCACCAAGTCCATCGAGGCTATCAAGACCAAGTGATCAGCGTGAGCTGACACGCCGTATGGCGGATGCCGCAGAACACCTGACACAATGAAAGGTGTCTGCGGCTTCTGTCGGTTGTACACGGCCGTGAAGCCACCATTGAAAATGCATACGAAGGAGAACCTGTGAGTTCGCAAGACAAAGCGGCAGACAGTCCGGCCAGTACAGGCAAGACCGGCGATGTCGTGTTCAAGACGATCGCCTATGCTGCCGGCATTCTCATTCTCGTCGCGCTTGCGGCGGTGTTCCTGTTCCTGCTGTTTCAGGCGTGGCCGCTGATCGGAGGCGATCAGGCCGCGAACACCGCCACCATCGAATCATTCACCGGCAACCGCGCGCACAACTTCTGGCAGTACGTGGGCCCGCTGGTGTTCGGCACAGTGCTTGTCTCCGCGCTGTCGCTGATCATCGCGTTTTTCATCTCGATCGGCATCGCCCTGTTCATCTCGCATTACGCACCCAAGAAGCTGGCGACCGCGCTGAGCTACGTGGTCGACCTGCTCGCCGCCATCCCGTCCGTCATCTACGGCCTGTGGGGCGGCCTGATTCTGGTGCCGGCCATCCAGCCGGTGTGGAACTGGTTCGCGAAGTACCTGAGGTGGACCTACATCTTCGATGGATCGCTCAATGACCCGTCGGTCGCCGACAGCCCTTCGCGAACCGTCGCCACGGTCGCCGTCGTGCTGGCCGTCATGATCCTGCCGATCATCACCTCGGTGTCGCGCGACATCTTCATGCAGACCCCGCGTCTGCAGGAGGAGGCGGCCATCGGCCTGGGCGCCACCAAGTGGGAGATGATCAAGTTGGCCGTGCTGCCGTTCGGCAAGTCCGGCATCGTCTCCGCATCCATGCTCGGCCTGGGCCGCGCACTCGGCGAGACCATGGCCGTCCTCATGATTCTTTCCCCCGGCCTGACGTACTCGATCAAGCTGCTGCGGGCATCCCAGAACCAGACCATCGCGGCGAACATCGCGGCGCAATACCCGGAAGCCGACCCGAACATCGGCGTGCCCGTGCTGATCGGCACCGGCCTCGTGCTGTTCGTTATCACGTTCCTCGTGAACTTCGTCGCCCGTAAGATCACCGAGAAAGCGAGCGCATGATGAGTGAAGCAACTGTAAAGAGCACCATCAGCGTCGACGCGAACGCCGTGAAGAAGACGCCCGCCGCACGCAACGACAAGCAACTGCCCGACATCGACTTCGACCGGTTCAAGACCAGCCGTTCCTTCGCCGCGTCCCGCAAGCGCAAGGACGTCTTCATGAAGGGCCTGATCTGCCTCGCCTTCATCATCGCGTGCATCCCGCTGATCTCCGTGCTGTGGACGACCATCGCCAACGGCATCAAGCGACTGAACCTCAACTTCCTTTCGTACAACATGTCCGGCGTCGTCGGCGGCAGCCAGACGCCCTCCGGTGGATACGGCGGCGTGCTGCACGCCATCATCGGTACGTTGGAGATCACCCTGGGCGCCATGGTCATCTCCGTGCCGGTCGGTCTGATGTGCGCGGTCTACCTGATCGAGTACGCGGCCCGCGGCAACAAGCTCGCCAAGTCCATCGGCCTGCTGGTCGACGTGATGAGCGGCATCCCGTCCATCGTCGCCGGTCTGTTCGCCTACTCGATGTTCTCGCTCATCGGCGGCCCCGGCACCATCAGTGGCTTCGAAGGCTCCGTCGCGCTTTCGCTGCTGATGATCCCGACCGTCGTCAAGACCAGTGAGGAGATGCTGAAGGTCGTGCCCGGCGACCTGCGTGAGGCCTCGTACGCGCTGGGCGTTTCCAAGCAGCGCACCATCTGCAAGATCGTGCTGCGCACCGCCCTGCCCGGCATCGTCTCCGGCGTCATCCTGGCCATCGCGCGAGTGATCGGCGAGACCGCGCCGCTGCTGATGACCGCAGGCTACGCGACGTTCACCAACGTGAACCTGTTCAGCGGCGAGATGACCACGCTTCCCGTGTTCGTCTACCAGGAATACAGCAAGCTGCGTGCCAACTGCCCGCCCAACGCCGGCTCCTCCTGCGTCACCACGATCCCGATGGAACGCTCTTGGGCCGCCGCTCTGGTGCTGATCATCATCGTGCTGATTCTCAACCTCATCGGCCGTGTCGTGGCTCGCGTCTTCGCCGTGAAGTCCGAACGGTAAGCCGCCGTACACTGTATATACATCAATAAAGGAATTCATATGGGACAACGCATTGACGTCAAACATCTGAACATCTACTACGGCGACTTCCTGGCCGTGGAGGATGTCAACATCAACATCGAACCCAACAAGGTCACCGCGTTCATCGGGCCGTCCGGCTGCGGCAAGTCCACGGTGCTGCGCACCCTCGACCGCATGCACGAGATCATCCCCGGCGCCCACGTCAAGGGTGAGGTCGAGCTCGAAGGCAAGAACCTGTATGCCAAGGACGTGGACCCCGTCGCCGTGCGCCGCGATGTCGGCATGGTGTTCCAGCGCCCGAACCCGTTCCCCACGATGACGATTCGTGAGAACGTGCTCGCCGGCGTGCGCCTGAACAACCGCCGCATCTCCAAGTCCGACGCCGACGACCTGGTCGAGTGGGCGCTCAAGGGCGCCAACCTGTGGGAAGAGGTCAAGGACCGTCTCGACAACCCGGGCATCGGCCTGTCCGGCGGTCAGCAGCAGCGTCTGTGCATCGCCCGCGCCGTGGCCGTGCACCCGCAGGTGCTGCTGATGGACGAGCCGTGCTCCGCGCTCGACCCGATCTCGACGTTGGCCGTCGAGGACCTGATCAACGAGCTCAAGGGCGACTACACGATCGTGATCGTGACCCACAACATGCAGCAGGCCGCCCGTATCGCCGATTACACCGCCTTCTTCAACCTGAAGGCCGTCGGCGAGCCCGGCCACCTGGAGTACTTCGCGGACACCACCACGATGTTCAACAACCCCCAGAACGCCGAAGCCGAGCGCTACATCTCCGGTCGTTTCGGCTGATCGGCGGCGCGCTGGCGGATCGCATGCGTTGCATCCGCCCGCGCGTCCATCGCCACAAGACCCCGCCTCCGCGCGGGGTCTTCGCGTTTGTGAGGGGGAGCTCCGGAATAGAAGAAGCGACGACGATGCTGGACAACTGCCGTGTTTTGTTGTTTTGCGGGCGTTGTCCTGCGGTCGTATCTGAATCAATAAACCAAAATGGCTCTATTCCGCGTTTTTGGGTAGTAGCTTCCTTGTACAACAGCCGCGTTGTGCGATTTTGCAGATGTTGTACAACGACATTCTTGACTGTCACGCTCCGCTCCACCCGAGAACGTTCGCGTTGTTCCCGGTCATAGCATGATTCGACGCCTATCGTCTTCGGTCATACCGATACCCGTGCTTCCTCGCCAGTTCCTCTAGGCTGATTGCGATGACCTCGAATTCTATCGTCGCTCCGCGCTCGGCGAGTCGTCTTGCTATACGCAGGGCCAGTTCCGCAATCGACATCTCGTCAATCAGATTTTGAGCGGTCACGATGATTAATATCCAGCCGTGGGCCCGCAACCGTTCCCTTTTTTCGTTGTCTCGGCGCCACTGGACCTTATCCGTTCGATGATGATCGCCGTCATATTCCACTCCGACCTTGAACTCGACCCATGCGATGTCCAGCGAAATGGCTGCTCCTGAACGAAAGGTGATTCCAGGAACCACGACATTGCATCGTCCATCCGGTATTCCGTGGCGTTGAACGCCCAGCCGTAGCGAGCTTTCGGCGGGAGACCGTATATTGGGGCGTACCAGTGTCATGGCTTGCCTGCAAATGCTTTTTCCTCGGAACGGCGGCATCTCTTTTATGAAACGCTGCAACTCCAGATACAATTTGTCCGCGTCCGGCGCGCCATTGCGCACCAGCATCGCGAGAATGGAATCTCCGAGCACAACAAGATCCTCTGTCGAAAGATATGGGGACAGCTGCGCCCACACATGAAACACGTGCAATGCGTGCACGCCATTCGATATGTGGATGAGTGATTGCGGAGTGCAATGGCTCCAGATGTGGACAATGACCGGGACGGATTTCAACGGTCGAATATGAGGCCTGCCGGAGCGCGTCCGCACCGTGACATGCAGCGCGGCCGTGTCGAGATTGCAGTGGGAGGGCACCGGCACGCCTTGCAGTTCCAGAGCGGTGGTCATGCCGAAGAGCAGCTGGCGGTCGGACTGCCCTACCGTGGCGGTGCAGCGTTGCAGAGTCTGCCGCCTAATCTGTTCCAATGACTGGAACATGGTGGCTGTCGGCTCGCCCGGTATCGGTTCGTAATCGTTCATGGGCGCAACGCTAGCGGGTCGGGGGCCCGCGCGCCACCGACGGCGGGATTTCTGTGGATATGTGGATGGAGAACGGGTTATCCACATATATCCACAGGCCGTCCGACACCATAACATCCATGACTTATGAAGATGTTATGGTGGGCGTGTTCGGGAAACCGGGCGAATAGCAGTTTGTCTCGCCGAGGCCGGATGGCCTCGCACATTCAAGGAAGCAGAGAAAGTATGGAGAAGTTCTTCCATTTGAAGGAGAACGGCACGACCGTGTCCACGGAGATCGTGGCCGGCCTCACCACGTTCTTCGCGATGAGTTACATCATCGTCGTCAATCCGCAGATCCTGCACCAGACCGGCATGCCGTGGGGCGGCGTGTTCCTGGCAACGATCATCGCGGCCATCATCGGCACGCTCGTCATGGGCCTGTTCGCCAATGTGCCGTACGCGCAGGCGGCCGGCATGGGCCTCAACGCGTTCTTCACCTACACGGTGTGCTTCGGTCTGAAGTTCACGTGGCAGGAGACGCTGTGCATGGTGTTCCTGTGCGGCCTCATCAACATCATCATCACCGTCACCAAGATCCGCAAGATGATCATCGAGGCGATCCCGCCCATGCTGCAGAACGCCATCGGCGGCGGCATCGGCATCTTCGTCGCCTACGTCGGCATGCTCAACGTCAACCTCGTCACCTTCACCCCGAAGGACACCAAGGCCGCCGGCAAGGGCCTGGCCACCGGCGCCACGCCTGGTCTGGCCACGCTGAACACCCCGACCCTGTGGCTGTTCCTGATCGGCCTGCTGTTCGCCATCGTGTTCACCGTGCTCAAGCTCAAGGGCGGCATGCTGCTGACCATCGTCATCACCGCGATCATCGGCATCCCGATGGGCCTGACCAGCATGTCCAACTCCGTGTCCATCTCCGACACGTTCGCCCAGCTGCCGCAGACCTTCGGCGTGATCTTCAGCGCCGATGGCTTCCCGGCGCTGTTCTCCGACGTATCCAAACTGCCGCTCGTGCTGGTCACGATCTTCGCGTTCTCGATGTCCGACACGTTCGACACGCTCGGCACGTTCATCGGCACCGGCCGCCGCACCGGCATCTTCTCCGATGACGACATGAAGCACATGGAGGACGGCAAGGGCTTCTCCTCCAAGCTGGATCGCGCCCTGTTCGCCGACTCGATCGCCACCTCCATCGGCGCGATCTGCGGTACCTCGAACACCACCACCTACGTCGAGTCTTCCGCGGGCATCGCGGCGGGCGGCCGCACCGGCCTGACCTCCGTGGTCGTGTCCATCTGCTTTGCGCTGTCGATCTTCCTGTCCCCGGTGATCTCCGCGGTGCCGTCCGCAGCGACGGCCGGCGTGCTGGTCATCGTCGGCTGCATGATGGCCTCCAGCCTCAAGGAGATCGAGTGGAGCGACATCTCCGAGGCGATTCCGGCGTTCTTCGCCGCCGTGTTCATGGCGCTCGCGTACTCGATCAGCTACGGCATCGCCGCCGGCTTCATCACCTACTGCATCGTCAAGACCTGCAAGAAGGAAGCCAAGAGCGTTCACCCGATCATCTGGATTGTCTCGCTGCTCTTCATCCTCAACTTCATCCTGCTGGCAGTGCTGTAATGGCATCTGCCCTGCCTTGAATCCCGGCCCCCGTTGGTTTTCCAGCGGGGGCCGGATTCGTATCGTGCCGTCTTGGGTGTTTGCTCTCTCGGCAATACGATGGATGTAAGGGACAGAACGGACTGCCCTATACCACCCGTCGCGACGATGGTGTTGACGGTGGGCGGCGATCCGTCCGCAGACGACGATCAGATCGTGGCCTGCGAGATCTGCATCAGCGGCCAGCTGCTCGACAGCCAGTACCGGCGCGGCAAGAACGCCACGGTGACATGCTCCTACAGCTCATGGCAGCAGGAGCCGTTCAACGGGCGCGAGGTTGCGATTGGCATACTGGACAATCAGAAACAGCTGGCAAAGATAAAGGCTGGGCCACAATAGGGTGGCCGATTTTCAGAGGTGAAAGAAAGCGATGTCCATAAATGAACCGAAGAATATCCACGTGGTTGCGCGGGCGTGACCTTCCATGGAGACCTGCCGCCGCCGTGATCGCGCAGGTCAAGGCCAAGGATCTGGGTGGGTATACGGATGAGTCCGTCCGGGCGGTGCGTGATGCGCTTGCCGCAGCCGAGAAGGTCGCTGCCGATCCTGATGCGACGCAGGTCGCAAGTCTGAATGCGGCCGTCGACGGGCTGAAGCCCAAGGATGACGGTGACAAGCCCGGCGCGGGTGATGGCAAGCCCGGCGACGGCAAGCCGGGCAAGGGCGACGAGACCAAGCCCGATACCGGCAAGAAGGGCGGGCTGAGCGCCACCGGTGCCGGCATCGTTCCGATCGCCGCCGCGGCCCTGACGCTCATGGCCGGTGCGGCGCTCGCACTGGCCAAGCGCTGAGACGCCATGGGGCGGTCGGCCCGTCGGACGGAGATTTTTCGTCCGACGGGCCGATTATTTGCAGCCTCCGACCACGACACGCCCGGAGTGCGTAGCACAATCGTCGCGCGCGTTTGCGGGAATCGGCTCCATGGCGGCGTTTCATGAAATTCGGCATGCCGATCTTGCTGAGCACTCCGGGCGTGTCGCGATGGAATGCCGCCTGTTTAGTCAACATTCCGGACCGATGTGAGCCGCATAGGTCTTCGCTGGCAAATCCTCACTTATGGCCACGATTGCCGTGAGAAACTTATGGTATTGGCAGCGTGGCGTTGATAATGCTTGACGCCGTGAAGGGATAGCGAGGTCTGCGACATGAGGAACCGTGTGATTCATCGCAATTCGCCGTTCCGTCTGCTCGCCGCGGCGCTCGCCGTGCTGACGTTGACCTTATTGGCGGTTATGGTGCCGTGCGAGGGAGAAGCGCACGCAGCCGCGCCCATCAAGATCGCATGCGTGGGCGACAGCCTTACGGACGGCTCCAAATCCAGTGGCGGCAAGAAAGGCGACACCGCGTATCCGGCGTGGCTCGGCCGCATCCTCGGCAGCGGCTATGACGTGCGCAATTTCGGCGCCGCTGGTGACACGCTGCTGCGGGGCACGGGCTGGTCATATTGGGATTCGGCCGAATTCCGGCAGAGCAAGGAGTTCGCCCCCGATATCGTCATCATCATGCTCGGCACCAACGATTCCAAGGACGCCTACTGGAACGAGACACTGTACAGGACCGAGGCGAAGGAGCTGGTGAGGGTGTACCGGGATCTCGCCAGCCGACCGGTCGTGTATTTCGCGAGTTCACCGCACTCATACCGGGTCGCCCCCGGTACCAAATATGTCTCCGTCAACTCCGTGAACAGGTTACATCCCGTACAGGAGTCGCTGATCCGTGACGAGCGTTGGAACACCATCGACCTGTACGCGGCGACCGCGAACCGGCGGCAGCTGTATGACGCCGACGGCGTTCACTTCAACGACGACGGGTACCGGTTCCTCGCCGAGCAGATCGCAGGCGTCATGCACCGGTCGGCGCAGATCATCGGCTCCACCGGAAGGGAACGGGTCATCGCAAACGAGACGGAGAACGGCGCCACGAAAAGAGCCGGCGTGGAATTCGGCCTTACCTCGCAGGGTACCACCGCCGGGAACGCCGGCGATTCGTCCGATGGCAACGGGAAACGGGATGCCCTGCGCGGCTCCGATGCCGTCGTGGCCATCATAGCCATGCTGTCGGCGGGCATTACCGGAGTGGCGCTCGTGCTGGGCGGACGGTCGCGACACGCCCGGGTTGAAGGTGTCCGCTCGCGGCCGTATTCTATATGACTTGTAAACCACAGACCGTTGGTTGGAGTGTGCAAGCACTCACGAAGTTTGGTTCGCCAAGCCAGCGCAGGTTGAGAAATATGTGCCCGTAATACGGCTCGCCGGAAACGGTTGTATGTTGCTCTGCCTGTGCGCAGGGCTTTTTTATTGCCCTGGCAGGGTGCGCGGGACTTCGCAGGATCAATGGCCGATCTAGGAAGGAACGCCATGAAGAGGCCCGAAAAGGAAGCGGTAGTCGCTCAGCTTACGGAACAGTTCCGTAACGCCGACGCTGTCTACCTGACTGAGTACCGCGGGCTTACCGTTCCGCAGGTTTCCGAACTGCGCGAAAAGCTAGGCCGCGATACTTCCTACACTGTGGCTAAGAACACGTTGGCGCGCATCGCCGCCAAGGAAGCGGGCATTGAGGGTCTTGACGACCTGCTCAAGGGCCCGACCGCCATCACCTTCGTGAAGGGCGACTTCATTGAGGCTGCGAAGACGCTGCGTGACTTTGCCAAGACCAACAAGGCTCTCGTTATCTCGGGCGGTTATGCCGACGGCACCGTCTACGACGGCGAGGGTGCTACCAAGCTGGCGGACATGATGTCCCGTCCGCAGCTGCTCTCCAAGTTCGCAGGCGACCTCAAGGCCACGACCGCCAAGGCCGCATACCTGTTCGTCGCTGTGCCTACCAAGGCCGTGCGTACGATCGACGCTCTGCGCGAGAAGCAGGAAAAGGCAGCTTGATTCTCATGCGGCTTGCCGCATGAACCACAATCGGAAAACAACACACATCAGGCGGACGGCAATCGCTGAAGGCCGCCGCCAGAATGAAAGGAAGCCATCATGGCTAAGTACACCAACGAAGAGCTGCTGGAAGCTTTCGGTGAAATGACCCTCGTCGAGCTCTCCGAGTTCGTCAAGGCCTTCGAAGAGAAGTTCGACGTCGAGGCTGCCGCTCCGGCCGCCGTCGCCGTTGCCGCTCCGGCTGCCGGCGCTGCCGCCGAAGAGGAAGAGAAGACCGAGTTCGACGTCGTCCTGACCGCTGTCGGCGACAAGAAGATCCAGGTCATCAAGGCTGTCAAGGCCATCACCAACGCTGGTCTGGCTGACGCCAAGGCCATGGTTGATGGCGCTCCGAAGGCCATCCTGGAGAAGGCCAAGAAGGAAGACGCCGAGAAGGCCAAGGCTCAGCTGGAAGAGGCTGGCGCCACCGTCGAGCTCAAGTAATGATCGCGGGAGTGAAACCCGCACATTGCAGCTTTTCACAGACCCTGCTGTCGCACATGCGGCCGCAGGGTCTGCGCGTATGCGGCGGTCCGCGCACCGGAGCCGAGACCGCTTCTGTGAACGCCTGACACGGCCTGACATGGGCGTTCCGCACCGGTGTGCGCTACAATCCGAAATACCGGCATCAATGCGATAATGTTGTCAATTCATCGGTCATCAATCCCTGAAAACACAGCGGGACATGACACAATGGCACATAGTATGCGAACGAGCGTGAAAGGAAGGGCGGCACGTGACTGGCGATCAGCGGACGATACAGCAGTGGACGGTGAGAATCGGTGGCATCGATCAGAAAACCGTGAAGCCGGGAGACAGCATCGAAATCGGGCGCAAGCCGTTGCGGCCGTTGCCCGATGACGGCACCGAACGCCTGGAGATAGCGGACGGCACGCGGTCCATGTCGAAACGCCATGCGACCTTCGCGGTGAGTCAGAACGGCGGCGGCACCGTGCGCGATCTGGGCTCGACCAACGGGTCATATGTGGTGCGGGGCAATGGCGATCTCATGCGTCTGCCGCCGAACGTCGATTTCCTGCTGCCGACTTCACCGATGCGCCTGCAATTCGGCGATGTCCCCGTCGATTTCATTCGTGTGGAGCAGCCGGTGAGCGACACGTTTGTCGTGCCCGACCTGTTCGGATACGCTTTGGAGACCGTCAAGCAGGAGCCTGATGTGGCCGACATGTCGGTGGATGACATTCTTGACCTGCGTGCCGGGGAACCTACCGCCGCGATCAGCGCTGCCACCGTGCGCAAGCGTGTCGGTGAGCTGAATGCCGCCGCATCGCAGACGTTCCCGCCGCAGAAGACGACCACGGCGGATGGATTGGCGGCGGATTCCGCGGCCGGTGCAGCTGAGCCGGATTCGGAGCTTGCCGTTTCGTCGGATGCTGCCATGCCCGTTGATGCCGCGGACGCGGCCGTATCCACTGAGACTGCGACATCCGATACGGCATCGCCTGAAACCGTGACTTCTGGAGCCGTGGCATCCGAGTCCGCCGCGGATACGGTACCGGCTGATTCCGCTGTATCTGATTCTGTAGTGACCGCGGCCCAATCGCAGACCAACGATGAGCCGAGCGAGCCCGATTCCATGCCGTTGAACGTGGCCGGTGCTAAGCCGGTGGTGGCGTTGCCCCGCGACCTGTTCGCCGACGCGCTCGCCGAGGACAGCGAAGAGGCCGGGCAGTCCACTGCGCCCGCAGAGCAGGCGGATCAGTTGGCGAACGGACAGCCGTCCGACGACCGATTCCAGCAGGCGTCATCCGATCAGGAGGCGCACGATGACATCCGTCAGGCGGTGAACGAGGTCGCAGCCAACGCGGCCGGTGTGGAAGTCGCCGCCGGCGCCGTGGCAGGCGACGGCGCCGTGAAAGCCGATACGGACACCGCCCACGGGGAGATTCCGGAAGAGCACCGCCGGTTCGCGCAGCCGAACGACGACGAGGCGGACTCGACCGGTTCGTTCCGCCCCGCATTCGAGCCGGGATCGGTGTTCGAACTCGTGTCGAAAGGCAGGCTTGCCGCCGCCGAACCGAAAATCGAAGTCAACGGGTACACCTCTGACCAGGCGAAGACCACGGAAGACTACACCGAGCAGTTCGCCATCGCGAATTGCGAAGAGCTGCTGCCGTTCCTTGCCATGAATCCATTGCTGTACGATGACCTCTATAATTGGCTGGAAGATCAGGGCAAAGCGGACATCGACGCCGCGCTGGAGAACAATGAGGGCTACAAGAGTTACCGCAAAGCGGTAGGGAAGTGAGTCGGGTCATGAGCGAAAGCATGCAACAGGCGCCCCAATCGCTGGAACGCATGCGTCAATGGCATGAGCAGTACCGCGCCGGATTGGTGCCGTCCCCATTGGAGGACATCAACCAGCTTGGGGCGAAGCTCGATTTGACCCATGCGCATCCCTCCGGCATCGCCCAGCTGTTCGCGGGAGGCCGCGCGTCGCTGGATCTGCTGTTCCGCGACAACGGCATGCTGCGTGCGGCGAACCGCCGACTGGAGCGGGTGCTTGACGAGAAGGCCGCGAAACTGCGCGTCAGCGGCGTCGCGGAACTGTCTCTCACCGTGGGAGTCGCCACATGGGACGACGGTGCCATGCCGGTGCTGCTGTATCCGGTATCCGTGCAAAGCGCCCAGGATGAAGGCGATGTGGCGGTGATCCGGTTCGTCGGGCATGTCCGGCTCAACCCCGCGTTCGTGACGGTGATGCGCGAGCAGCACGTCGAACTTGACGAGCGGGAGCTGTTCAACGGCGCCAACTACGAGAGCGGCACGCCCGAAACGTCCGCGGTGTTCGCGGCGATCACCAAGCGTGCGGAGAAGGTGTTCCCCGATTTCACCATCGAGCGGCAGATTATCCTGGGCTGCTTCATGTCGCCCGGCTCGCTGATTCTTGCCGAAAGCCAGCACATCATCGATACGCTGGCCGAGGGGGCGACCGGCAACACGGTGCTGGACGCGCTCGCGGGCAGCAAGGAGGCCGCCGAAGCGCTCAAGGACTCCGGCGCACCTGCGTTCAGCCCATTCGACGCCGATCCGCACAACGAGTTCGAAGTCGGCGATGTCGACAACGCCGTGCGGTACGCGGCCGATATGGTCGCAGCCGGGCATTCGCTCGGAGTCGATGTCGTCAACGGGCGTGACACCGCCGATTACGCCGCCGCCATCGCGTCGCGCTGCGTGATGAACGGCCGCAGCGTACTGTACGTGCCGTGCATCGCCGATCAGAAGCGTCGTTTCCGTCAGGCCATCAGCGCCAATGAGCTCAGCGGCCAAGTGCTCGACGTCTCGGACGAGCGCTGCAATGACAGCATCGACCATCAGCTGATCGCCGCGGTCGGATTCCAGCCCGGCGTCGCCAGCTCCCGGTTCGACCAGATCGCCGATGAGCTGGTCGGCGTGCGTTCCCGTCTCACCCGGTATCTGGGTGACCTGCACTGCACCGACAAGCAGTGGGGCGTGTCCGCGTACCAGACCATACAGAACCTCGCCGAAATCGCCACGTTGCCCGCGCATCCCGCCACCCGAGTGCGGTTGCGCAAGGAGACCGCGCGTGAGATCGGCGGTCATCTGGACGAATGGGCGGCGAAGCTCAGGCGTGCCGGCGAGCTCGGCGAATTCACGCTCGGACCGGAGGATACCGCTTGGTTCAAGGCCTCCATTACGTCCGAGGATGAGGCTGTGACCGTCTACCAGCGTGTGGTCGATCTGCTGCGCAAGTTGCTGCCGTTGACCCGTGAACAGGTGTCGTCCACCGTGCAGACATGCGGGTTCCCGATACCGAACACCGAGCAGGAGTGGGGCCGTCAGGTGCAGGTGCTGAAGAACCTGCGCCGCGTGCTCGACGTGTTCCAGCCGGAGATCTTCGAGCGCGACATCGACGCGATGATCGAGTCGAGCAAGTCCAAGGCCGAACGCAAGGCCGAAGGCACCACTATCGGATTCTGGGAGCGTCGCCGCCATATCAAGGAGGCCAAGAGCCTGCTGCGCGTGGGCGCACAGGTCGAGAACCTGCACGATGCGCTGCAGGTCGTGGCCAAGCAGGCTGCGCAATGGCGCATGTTCGTGCCTCACGGCGGGTGGCCGGTGCTGCCGAACAAACTCGACGACATCATCGCCACGCAGGAGGAACTGGCCCGCGACCTGACGGCGCTGGACGCCGTACTGTCCACCACCGTGCAGGGCGGCGATCTGGAATCGCAGGATTTCGTCGCCGTCGAGGAACGTCTGAAGGCGCTGTTCGACGACCATCTCGCGCTGGACACACTGCCGGAGCGCTGCCGTCTCGAACATGAATTCCAGACGGCCGGGCTCACCGAACTGGTCGAGGACCTGCACACGCGCCGTGTGCCGGTGGAATCGGTGGATGCCGAACTGCAGCTGGCATGGTGGACCACGGTGTTCGAGAACATCGTGCGGGCGTCCGCGATCATCTCCAATCAGGATGGGTCGGCGTTGCAGTCCGCTGCGGATCGTTTCGCGCAGGTGGACACCGAACACGTGCGTTCGGTCGGTCCGATGGTCGCGCAGGAATCCATGCGCCGCCTGTGTGAAATGCTGTTCTCCCGCACGCAGGAATCCAACCAGCTGCACACGGTGCTGGCCGGCAAGACCCGCATCCCGCTCAGCCGGATACGCCGTGACCACCCCGAGATCCTGGCCGCGGCCAAGCCCATCATCGTGGCGACCCCGGCCACGCTTGCCGCGCTCACCGATCCGACGACCCTCGCCGACGTGGCAATCATCGACGCGGCCGCGCACATTCCGGCCATCCAGTTGCTGACCATCGTCTGCCGCGCGAAGCAGGTGGCCGTTCTGGCCCACCGGTCCACCGTGACCTCGCCGAGCGTGAAGGCGCTGATGGAGCTGCTGCCGAGCGTGAAGGTCCGCTCCCACCCCGTGCGGCGCGCGCCCAGGCTCGCCGCGTTCCTGGAATCCCAGGGGTATGGAGAGGTGCGCTATGACGTCACGACCGAGCCGTCGCAAGGCCGGGTGGCCTTCCACAAGGTCGAGGCGAACGGAACACCGGTCATGGCCACCGGATTGGTCGAGAGCAGCCAGCAGGAGATCGATGAGGTCGTCCGCATCATCACCGAACGCGCGGCGAGTTTCAACGTGGTGCCGGTCGGCTACACGCTGACCGTGGTCACGCTCACCGACGCGTTCCGTTCGCGACTCGGTGCGGAACTGAAATCGCTGGCGTCGAAGAACAAGACCATGGGGCAGTTCCTGCGCCACGTGCGCATCGTCGCGCTGCCGGAGATCGCCGGGGCCCAGTCGACGGACGTGATTCTGTCGTTGTGCTACGCGAAGACCGTGCATGGGCGTCTGCTGCAGCAGTTCGGCGTGCTGGAGGGCGAAGGCGGACGTGCCATGCTGCTGGATGCGCTGGCGCTGTGCGACCGCCATCTCGATATCGTTTCGGCGTTCGACGAGTCTGATCTGGACGATGAGCGACTTCACCAGCCCGGACCGCAGCTGCTGCATGCCATGCTGCGCTGGGTGGAGCAGCTGGACGACCACGTGGTGCGTCCGGTGACCATCACCCGGTCGAACAATGTGCTGTTCAATGATCTGGCGGAGCGCGTGCGGTCCCGCGGACTGAACGCCGCCGTCGACTACGGGTTCGACCGCGGCCTGCACATTCCGATGGTCGTCGGGTTGCCCGACAAGCCGTTCGCGCTGGCCGTGCTGACCGACGACGCGCAGTTCATGAGCGTGCAGTCCACGCGCGAACGGCATCGCGGCCTGATGCAGGACCTTGCGTCGCTGGGCTGGTCGGTGATGAGCGTGTGGAGTGTCGGCGCATTCGTCAACCCGGACAAGGAGGTCGATGCGATCGTGTCGCGCATCGGCGAGATCTACGGGGATGTGCGATGAGCGGCGATACTACTGGTGACGGGGATCATGTGGCCGCAGATGCTTCGGAGCCAAGGCCGTACAGTGCCTCGCGTCGTACGCGGCGCGAGCACAAACGCGTCGTGTTCCACGGAACCGAGCGCTTCGATGCAGACGGCGTGAAACTCGAACCGGGCGATATGCGCACCGAGCAGCAGCGCGAGGCCGACGACGACAAACGCATCCTCGGCGAACTGCCACCCCACTGGGCCATCTTCAACGACAAACGTTGAGTGTGGTGACCACCCCTGTCGCGCGAACAGCGAGACTGGAGGTGGCTGCTGCGGCTGAGCAACCGCAGCTATTGCGCAGTGACGGCCATAATCGGACCGAGTTCCTGTGCGTTGATGATTGATATGGCTTCGTCGGGAGTCAAAGCGAACGTGATGAGCGTGCCGCCGGTCATCGCATCGTCATGGGCGGCATCCATCGCCGTGGCCGATCGCGCGAGAACGCATGACCGGCCGCCTGCGGATTCGTCACGCGATGAAGTCGTACCAGCCGAAGCGTCGCAAGGGGTGCCGGATACCAGATCCATGACATCACCGGCCGCGATGCCGTCCACCGTGCCGGTGACCCGTACATCGATCACCGTCTGACCGGGTTCCGCCACCGGCCGCCGCGAAACTATGGCGCCGAACAGCGGCTGCCCGGCGGCGATGTCCGTCTGCGCGATGCCTCCCGCCGCCTGATTCGCCGCATCGAGCGCCGTATCCCAACCATCCGATACGGGCATCTGCCGGATCTCCACGTCCTCCGCGCCGATACGCGCGCCGCGTGGGATGAGCCGTGCCGCCACCACGACCGGTTGCGTGACGATGCTCGCCGTCACGCATTGCAGTGTCGCGAATGCTGCAATGGCCGTGCAACAGGCCGCCATCAGCCGCCGTGTGAGCCGCAGCATCCGACGTTGGCGCAACGTGGGGCGCTTCAGCTTCTCCAATATAGAAAAAGTCACCATGCAAGCATGGTGACTGAACGTTGTTCCGATGCGCAAGCCGTGACGAAAATGTGGTCGAAGGCTCGGCAGTTATCCACATCTTGGGCGTGTCGCACATGCGCGGGCCGAGCACTGGCCGCCGGAAGACGGCGAACGCGCCAATGGCAGCTGCTTATTTGCCGGAGCCGCCGCGCCCGTCGGTGCGGTAGAAGCCGTGCCCCTTGAACTCGATCGGCACGGCGGAATACACCTTGCGCACCTGCTCTTGCCCGCACTGGGGGCACACGGTGATCGGGTCGTCCTCGAACGACTGCTGCTCGGTGAAATCGTATCCGCAGTTCTTACAACGGTAATGATAGGTTGGCACGGTTCCTCCCTGGTCGAAGCTCATTATATGATTCCGGCACGTATGCGATGCCCGGCATACGCATCAAGTCCGTTCATATCCTAGTCGTCACGCGGACACCGCGCCGCTCGACGTCTCGTTTTGTTCCCTCCGCGAACTTGCGCGGATGGCGAACTACAGGCGTTGGGCTCCCTGCGGCGTGACCACCCAGTCGACCGGGATATCGTGAGACTGGCGGGGCAGGTCGTCTGCCATGCATTCCCACGGCCAGCAGACGGCGACGACCGGCACGCCTCCGCGTCGGTATGTCAGCGCGCGGTCATACCAGCCGCCGCCGCGTCCAAGCCGGACACCATGCGCATCCACGGCCAGCGCGGGCACGATGATCAGGTCGGCATCGCCAAGGGCCGCCGGGCCAAGTGTCTGCGTATCCGGCTCATCCGGCCGTTGTGCCATGCCGGTTCCCTCGCAGGTCACGCCATGCAATGAGGCCATGTCGGGCAGCAGAGCCCATCCCACGTCCAGACCGGAGCCCAAGCGCGGCACAAGGACGCGCAGCCCGCGGTCGAGCAGCAGGGACAGCAGCGGCCGCATGGGGATTTCGCTGCCCATCGACACGTAGGCGGCCACGGTCGGCGGCCGGTGTCCGCGGCCGTGTGGCGCGGACATAACGCCAGACGTGCCGGCCTGCACGCCGACCAAGTCCAGCAACGGCACAATGTGTTCGGCCAGTGCCGCCGCGGCCGCGTCCCGTTCCTGCCGCGTCACGGTCTTACGCCGCGCGATGGCGTCCCGTCTCAGCTGTCTCTTGCGCAGATCGTCCGACATATCGGCATCGGTCGTCTGCCGGCGTTGGCAAAGGTTCATGGTTACGTTCTATCACGGACGAATGTCCGTCATCGGCGGACGGTGCGCCGTGTCGGAGACGCGACGATGGCACAATGGGTGCGTGTCCGTTTTGCAATCGATATGCGCCGTGTTCCGGCAGCCGGCAGCGCCATCCATCCGCGTGCCGCGGTGGATCGGCATTCCGCAATGCCCGATAAAGCTGCGGCCGATCACGGCGGACGACGAAGAGGAGTGGAACGAGGTGCGGTGGCGCAACGATGCGTGGTTGCATCCATGGGAGTCAGGCGATCCCATGCACGGCTCTCCGATGACCTACAGCCAGTGGATGCAGCAGATGCGTCACAACGAGCAGACCGGCCGCGGAGTGGTGTTCGCCATCGATTATCATGAGCATATCGTCGGCCAGATTTCGCTGGGAGCGATAGATCTGGGATCCATGCGCACCGGTGTGATCGGGTATTGGGTCGATCAGCGGTACGCGGGGCATGGCTTCGCACCGATGGCGGTGGCGCTGCTCGCCGACTGGGCGTTCTGTGATCCGACCGGCCCTCGGCTGCACCGCATGGAAATCGCATTACTGCCGGAAAACGAGCGCTCCCGCAGGGTGGCGTGTAAAGTGGGGTGTCATTATGAGGGCGTGCGGCCCCGGTACATGTTCGTCAACGGGCAGTGGCGCGATCATGAGACCTACAGCCTGTTCGCCGAGGACGCCGGCGACGGGTTCATCCATCGTCTGATAGCTCGACACGCCATGCCGGAATCAGTGCAATCGTAAGGGGAGTCTCCTATTCTTAAGGACATGGGTTATGAGTCGCTGAGCACCGTGGTGGTGCTGGTGATTCTGATGGTTATCGCGGTTGGCTGGCTGCCCAGGCGGACGGTCAACCGCATGAAAAAGGTGGCCGAGCACCGTCAGGACAGGTACTCGTCGTCGTTGCATCTGGTGGATGCCGACAGCGGTACTCGATTCTCCGACGAGCATACGCCGCAGCCGAAAGGGGCTATTATGCAGCGGGCGCAAACGAGCACCACGACGCCGACCACGGCGAAAGTGGCGCATATTCGCGAGCTTCGGCGTGCGGCGGTCCGTCGTCGGCGCATATTGGCGCTATCGCTGCTGCTGATCACGGTGCTGGTGCTGGTGCTGTCGATGGTCCTGCCTTTCAGCGCCCTGTTCGCGCTGATTCCGGGCGTGCTGCTGGCGGTCGTGTTGGCGTTGGGCGTGCGGGCCTCCAGTCAGGCCCGTCGCTGGGAGCATGCGCTGGCCGAGGCGCGGCGCAGGGAACGTCTGGCGAAACGGGCCGGGGCGATTGCCCGCCCGCGAGCAAAGTCCCCGTCTCAGGCAAAGTCCACGTCCCCAGACAAGTCTGCGTCTCCGACCAAGTCTGCGGCGAAGGCAATCGCTGATACGGCCGGCGACCAGGTAACCGCCACCGCGAATCCCTCTGCCGAGACCGAAGTGAAGACCGACGTGATGGAACGCCGGGAGATTCGTCAGGCGCTTCACCGCGCACGTATCGAGCAGGATCGCGCGTTGGCCGCCCGTGAGGCGCGGCAGAAGGCCCATGCGATGGCTGCGTCCGAAAACGGCCGGCATGATGTGGATGCGGCATCGGAACAGCCGGAAGCGGCCGTAACGTCGGCCGTGCAGCCTGAGCCGCGGCAGGATGCCGTCGCGCAGCCGTCCGCGGACGAGTCCGCGACGAATGTCGTGGAGCCCGCGGACTCCCATGCCGAAGTGGTCGTCGAGGAGGGGAGCGCCCCCTCGGGCGGCGACATGACCACGGAACTGGATCGGGTGCACCCGGCCGCGGCCTTGGACGCCTTCGAAGTGGCCGCGTCTCAGGATCTGATTTCGTTCTCGTTGGGCGAGCCGCGCAATGGCGTCGACCGCCATGCGCCCGCGCCGGAGAGCCTGGAGATCAAATCGACGAAGCAGGTCGCGAAGGCCGTTCCCGCACTGGTTGCCGAGCAGCCCGCCACCGTGGACGGCGGCGATGCGGGGCAGTCGGATGCGGATGCCACCGTCGCCGCGGTCATGGATGACGCCTCGGTGAACGATACCGACGCGTTCCATCAGACGGAGGTGTGGTCAAGCGTGGATGCCCCGGATGCGTCCTCCGACTCGCTGGGAACCGGCCTTGAGGCGATTCTCGCGCGCCGCTCGTCGTGATTGCGTGTGATTTTCTCTCAGAGCGTTAGCAGTCGAGTTGGCAGAGTGCTAACAATCGCGCTACGATGAGTGCTAGCGCGAAGGGATGATGCCCGAAGTGATCGTCAGCCTCTGAATGGCGGCATTCCATCGCGGGACCATACGATTGGATTTCAAGAATACGAGGTGACCCACAGTGTCGATCAAGCTCACACCGTTGGAAGACAAGATCATCGTCAAGCAGGCCGCTGCCGAGACCCAGACCGCGTCCGGTCTGTTCATCCCGGACAACGCCAAGGAGAAGCCGCAGCAGGGTGAAGTCCTGGCCGTCGGCCCCGGCCGTCGTGACGACAAGGGCGAGCGCATCCCCATGGACGTCAAGGTCGGCGACAAGGTGCTGTACTCCAAGTACGGTGGCACCGAAGTGCACTACGAGGGCGAGGACTACCTGATCGTCTCCTCTCGTGACGTGCTCGCCATCCTTGGCTGAGTGAACGCTGCACGACAGCGCCGTCAGCACGGAACCCCGGATCGCATGATATGCGCCGGGGTTTTCCTATGTCTGGCCGCACTCGTTTGGTAGACTGTGCGGAAGGGAAGACGATACAAGGGAATTCCGATGAGGCAGGCAATCATGATGGTATGTCCGAATTGCGGCAAGCCGATCAGCGCGGGAGGTCACGGCCGTGCCCGCGCCCGCAGCGCCGAAAGAACCCGACCCGAGTGAGACGCGTGTCGCTGCCGTCAAACAGGTGCTCGATACCAAGCTCGCGCAGTACGGCGGCACATGGTCGGCGACCTACATCGATCTGGAAAGAGGCCGCGACGTCACAGTCAACGACGAGAAACTCGTGGCGGCGTCACTGGTCAAGCTCTACATCATGCTGGCCGTGTTCGACGGCATCGAGCATGGCACCATCACCGATGACGCGAACGTGGACGCCCTGCTGAAGCAGATGATCACCGTCAGCTCGAACGAAGCTGCGAACGGGCTGCTGTCGCGCATCGGCAACGGCGACGGCAAAGCCGCCATCGCCACCGTCACCGCGATCGCGCAACGATACGGCTTCACCTCCAGCGAGGAGCTGCGCACATTGACCGGCATGGCCTCGGGCAACGCGGTGGAGAACTGGACCTCGACGCGCGACTGCGGCTCGTTCCTCTCTCAGGTGTACGCCGGGACGCTGGTGTCGAAAAACGCCAGCGAACGCATGATGCAGCTGCTGCTCGGCCAGACGCGGCGCACCAAGATTCCCGCGGGCGTGCCGTCCGGTGTGAAGGTCGCCAACAAGACCGGCGAGCTGGCGGCCGTTCAGAACGACGTGGCGATCGTGTTCGGCACCCATCCGTATGTGCTCGCGGTGATGAGCAACGACATCTCCTCAGCCGTGGCCCCAAGCCAGATCACCGAACTGTCCCGCGCCGTATGGGACGCCGCACAATAGCCGCACCCGCTGACGGGGGCTGTCGGCGGGGCCGACTGGGGTGGTACGCGCAACGGGTATCGAAAGCAACGGCGGAACTGACGAAGACATCGCGATCGACACTCCCGCCATGTCGGCGGCGGTCATCGGCGACATCATCGACGCGCTTGCCGGCGTGCTGTCGTGCTCCCGCGAGGTGATTGAGCTCGCGGTAATGACGCTGTCCGCGGCGACCCGTGACGCGCAGGGCGTGCGGTTCGGAGTGTCGCCGCGAGGCAGCCTCAACGTGGCGGCGATGACCCGTGCGCGGGCGCTGATGCAGGGTCGTGATTTCGTGATGGCGGATGACGTGCGCTCGGTGGTGGTCCCGGTGCTCGCCCATCGAGTGTGCGCCGGCATCGATGCCGGATGCGGTTCGGCCTGATGGAGGCGGTCGGAGAGACCGGATCGCCGGACGCGACGAACGGCATGGGGCGGGCTTGGCGTGCGGCGTGGCGCGAGGCGTGCGATTCGGCATGGGACGCGGGCGTGAGATGGTCGCCTGTCGACACTGAGCGCGGTATTGCCGATCGCATCGCCGAATGTCTGGAAGCCGTGACGCCGGAAGGGGAGTCCGATTTCGGCGCGTATCTGGCCGAACTCGCGGACCATGTGACAGCCGGCGCGTCCGACGTCCGTCGCGCCGTCGCCGGAACCGTTGCGCGGGTTGTGCGCCCGGTGCACCGTCGCCGCGAAACGACGCGGCAATGCGGTCTGGCGGATGTTCAGATGGCTGTTCCCGGCGTCATTGCGCAGAAAAACATGATGCGAGTATCGAAGGTGAGATGCCGTGATACCTTGGAAATACTTGCGACATGCCGTGTGCGACACGCGAGTTGCAAAAGTCGGCGACTTGTGTTTAGATAGCCAAGTTGCCGGTTGAGGCCACAGCCTCGACAAGCAGCCATGGCGGATTTCCCAAGCGGTCAAAGGGAGCTGACTGTAA
>UMFS01027983.1_pt1 | contig 39514 bp, 38 predicted proteins | sample 1965071 | NCBI WGS metagenome assembly UMFS01 (sample SAMEA4836052, study PRJEB28245) | human gut metagenome | biome: gut microbiome; material: fecal sample | place: Denmark | collected 2008
GCGGCATTGTTTGTATTCCTTATATTGGGAATATGTATGGCTTATTTGATAAATTCGTCATATAACCCGTTTTTATATTTTCGTTTTTAGAAATATTTTTATGGAAAGGTGGACATATGAGAAAATATTTGTCAGTTATTGTTTTTTTGTGTGTTATTTTTGGTTTTACCATCGGTTCGGCGGTTGTTCCGTCAAAAAAGTTTTCAGAGATGGAAAAGCGTAATCTTCAGCAGAAACCAAAGGTATCTGTCAGTAGTGTCGTAAAAGGCAGTTATCAGAAGAAGTATGAAAAGTATCTGTCAGACCAGTTCTTTTTGCGTGACAAATGGGTGAATATTTACGCTCAGTTAGAAAAAAATACAGGTAAGAAAGAAATCAATAATGTATATATCGGAAAGGATGATTATCTTATTGAAAAGTATTCAGAACGGGATTTTGATGATGAATTGCAAAAAATGAATGTAAAAAATCTCGCATTGTTTCTGGATGCCTGTTCGGAAGAATTAGGAAAGTCGAATGTTACTTGTATGTTTGTTCCGTCAAAGATTGATGTATTACGAAATAAATTATCTGTTTTGGAGGAAGATTATGACGGAAGTAAAATCGTGGAGAGGGTACGGTCAAAAGTAAAAAATAAAGACAGGGTAGTTAATCTTGCAGATGTGTTGAAAAAGCGGAGCAACGAGTATATCTACTATCGTTCCGACCATCATTGGACAACGCTCGGTGCATATTATGCTTATCAGGAATATGAAAAGTTAAATGGAAGAACAGCTCCTGCGTTGAAAGAGTATAAGCAGAAGGTTGTATTTGATGATTTTCTGGGAACTACCTACAGTAAATCCCATGTTCCGGTAAAAAAGGACGAGGTCACAACATTTAGCAGGGGAGATGAAAAAGTCAGCATAAACGGCAACAATGGAGAATTTACATCCAATTCATTTTATTTTGAGGATGTTGCTAAAAAAAGTTCTGACCGTTATCAGTTGTTCTTCTCTAAAAATACGGGCAAGATTGAAGTTACAACATCGGCTAAAAACAACAAGGTGCTGCTGGTGTTGAAAGACTCTTATGCAAACTGCTTTATTCCTTTTTTGTCTAATGAGTACAGTAAGATAATCATGATAGACTGTCGCTATACAAAAATGAAAATGAAGCAGATATTCAGGCAGTACCCCGAAATAACAAATGTTCTCGTCATATATAATATTGAAAAATTCAGAAAAGATACGCATATTTCTTCATTGCAAATGTCTTTGGATGAGTTGAAAGCTGCAAGGACTAAGACTAATGATAAAGATAAAAAGGATAAAGATAGTGAGGAGGATATTTTTTCTGGCCTTGTTTCGCTTGATTAGTCCGTTGGTTTAATGGGAAAGTATTTAACATTGTCAAACAGGCAGCAGAGCGGATTGTGAATATCCGTTTGAGTTTATATAATTGTAAAAAATAAGAACCTGACTATTTGGAATATAAAGAATCAGGTTCTTATTTTCATATATGCTTGTAATAAAATATGGCAAGCTGTGTCCTGTCACGGAGTCCGAGTTTATCAAGTATGCTGCTCAAATAATTTCTTACCGTTCCCTCACTCAGATAAAGGTCTGCCGCAATTTCTTTGTTACTGTGTCCATCTGCAATTTCTTTAATGACTTCAAGTTCACGCTCATTTATATCGTAGTCAGAGTAATCAAATTCATGTTTTTTATTTAAAAGTTCCGGAAGTTTTGAAATTATCTCAGTGCCAAATACAGACTGTCCGGAGTAAACTGCTTCAAGTGCGGAAACAATCGCCGTATAATCCTGTTTTAATATGTAACCCTTTGCACCATATTTGAGTGCTGTTACTATATATTCATCATCGAGAAAAGTTGTGAGAAGAAGTATTTTTGCGGTATTGTCAAAGGATAATATTTCTTTTGTGGCATCAAGACCGCTCATTTCTTTCATTTGAATATCGGTGAGCAGAATGTCAGGCTTGAATTCTTTATATAATCTTACGGCATCAGTACCGTCTGAACCGGTTGCGGTCACGGTTACTTTGCCTGAGGATTCAAGAATTGTTTTAAGTGCTTCTGTTACAAGTGTATCATCGTCTACTATTATTATATTCATAGTTTATCTCCATTCGTGTTATTTTTTATATAGTATGAAAATTTTTTGGAATAGATATAAAAATGCAAAATCCGTTATCAGTATAAATTTTTATAGTGCCCTTTAACATATGTATTCTGGAGTACATATTGTTTAGACCGATACCGGAAGTTACGCTCAGATAGCTTTCCGATTCATAAGGTGAGCAGTCAAAGTCTGTGGCATTAGTGCCATTGTCCTGCAAAATGAGCTGATATATTGCAGGATGTTCTCTGAGCGTCAGTTTTACGGCAGTCGCATTGCTGTGTTTTTCAATATTTGTCAGTCCCTCTTTTACTATTGCTATAAAGGTATATTTAACATCATTTGGAATATTTTCTTCAATATCATATATAAGGTTTATTTTGCAAAAATCAAAGTCTGCGGTAAGATTTTTAATTGTATTTTCAAGGCTTATGGAATTATTGTGCAGGTTGTGGACACTTTCGCGTATATTGTTCATTGCCGTTGAAAGACATTCTTCAAGGTTATCTATAGAAGGACATAAACTTTTGTTTTTATTTACGACTTTTATCGCACCCGTAAGCATAATTGCACGCGTGAGCATATGACCTACATTGTCATGAATTTCCCTTGCAATACGGTTTCTTTCCATAAGTGTTGCGTTATTTATCTTATAATCCTGATTGGTGAGCAGGCTCTTATTTTTTTCTTTGAGAAAAAGATTTATTTCGGTGCTGTCATTCCTGTACTGTCTTGAATGTTCAATAAGTTTTTCATGTTCATTTGCAAAATGGCATATATGAACTGAAAAAATGCAGAGTATAAAAATATATAAACTCAGATAAACAGATGCACCATTCGGCAGAGTGAGGTTATATAAGTTTCCACAAAGCATACATCTGAACAATGTAAATAACAGGTATAAAGCGGTGATATTACGGTGGCACTGTCTTACGATACAATATAAGGCAATAGGAAGAAAAGCCGTGGCAGTCGGAGAGACAAGCGTAAAAATACCGTATAAACAACATATAAAAAATGTAAAGCGGCTTTTGTCAAGAAAGTATGTATATGTGAGGATGACAAAAGCAAAAAGTATGCCTGTAATCGTAGAAACCCAAAATATGTCTGCGTTTTTATCAAGTGCAAAATAAAAAAGGCATAATATAAAAATTAAAATACAGTTTGTAAAGTGCTTCAAGGCAGACTCCTTTTTATTTTCATTGTAATAGATATAATTATATCACAAAACTAAAAGATATGTCTTTATGAATAAACATGACATTTGTCATTTTTTTTGATGACAGTGTTCACTACAGGAAATAATGTTTTTTAGTATAATAGGAAGTGTAATCGAAAATAACCTGATTTATTAGAAAAGAGGATTTTTATGAATGAAAAAATGATTAAAATAGATAATATTGTGAAAAGATATGGAAGTTTTGTTGCTCTTGACCACCTTAAACTTGAGATAAGAGAGGGAGAGATTTTCGGGCTTTTAGGTCCGAATGGCAGTGGAAAGACTACTACTATCAGTTGTCTGTTGGCTCTTTTGAGATATGACAAGGGGGAGATTGATATATTCGGGGAAAAGATGACACCGGACAGTTATGAACTTAAAAAAATTATCGGCATAGTTCCACAGGAGATTGCAGTGTTTGATGAGCTTACAGTGAGACAGAATATTGATTATTTCTGTGGATTATATATAAATGACAGGAAAAAACGAAAGAAACTTGTGGATAAGGCGATAGATTTTGTTGGTCTTGAAAAATACATAAAGATGTATCCGAGACAGCTTTCGGGCGGACTTTTAAGGAGACTGAACATAGCGTGCGGGATAGCACACGAACCTAAAATAATAATAATGGATGAGCCTACGGTTGCCGTTGACCCGCAGAGCCGCAACAGCATACTTGAGGGAATTAAAAGACTCAATAAAAATGGTGCGACAATAATATACACTTCACATTATATGGAGGAGGTTGAGCAGATTTGTTCAAAGATAGCGATAATTGACAAGGGACAGTGCATAGCATACGGAACTAAAGAAGAACTTAAAAAGATGATTAAGACGGGAGAAACAATAACTTTAGAAGGAATTATGCTTGAGGCTGAAAATATAAAAGAAATAGAGAACATACCTCATGTTTTTGATGTTTCATACAATGAGCAGACGCTTGTTGTGAGATGCACAGGTGCAAAACACAATCTTATCCGTATCTTAGAGTATATGAATAATAAAGATATTTCATTCGGCAGGGTATTTTCAGAACTGCCTACATTAAATGATGTTTTTCTTGAGATAACAGGGAAGAAACTCAGAGACTAAAGAATATAGAAGTGAGGTGTGTTATGTTACACGAAATAAAATACAGGATATTAACGATTTACAGGGATAGGCAGGTTGCTTTCTGGTCACTTTTATTTCCAATAATACTCGGTACGCTGTTTTCACTTGCTTTTGGAAATTTCGGAAAGGACATAGATACGATAGATACAGCTATTGTAAAGGAAGATACTTCTGACAGTGCAAAGGCTTTTGAAAATTATTTAAAAGAGATAGAAAAAAGTGACTCAAAGGTAATTAAACTTAAAGTCATGTCTGACAAAAAAGCAAAACAAAGTCTGAAAAAGGGAAATATTTCAGGTATTTATTATGTGAAAGAAAAGCCGGAGCTTACGGTTACAGATTCAGATATGCAGGTTAGTATATTAAAAGAACTTTTAAGTGAGTATGACCAGAATGTTTCATTATATAAAGACATTGCGAAAGAACATCCCGAAAAACTTGAGGAGATTATAAAAGATAATTCTTATTACAATATGTCAAAGGAAGTCGGCATAAGCGGAAAAGAGGTTCACGGAGTAGTGCAGTATTATTTTGCACTTATAGCAATGGCTTGCCTTTTTGGAGGATATGTCGGATATACGATAGGAATACAGCTTCAGGCAAATATAAACAAGGTTGCTATAAGGAGAAATATATCATCTTTTGGAAAACTAAAAATGATTGTGTGTGACACATTAGTTGGCTGGGGTGTTCAGACGGTAAATGTGTCGGTATGTCTTTTATATCTCAAATATATTTTAAAAATAGATATAGGAAGCAATATGCCAAAAATGTTTGCCGTATGTATGGTTGGAAGTCTTATCGGTGTTTCAAGCGGTATATTTATCGGCTGTCTTGGAAATATGAGTTATGAATTTAAGATAGGTGTGATAACCACATACAGTATTTTAAGTAGTTTTCTTGCCGGACTTATGATAGCACAGATAAAGGGAGCTATTGAAAAATATTGTCCGATTGTAAATAGGATAAATCCGGCAGCACTTATATCTGATGCGATTTACAGCATGGATATTTATGATGAGCCGTCCAGATTTAATCTTGATATGTTTATTATGATATTTATGGCGGTTTTGTTTACGGGTGTTTCGTTTTTGATAATGAGGAGAAAAAGATATGACAGTATTTAGCGGATGTTTAAAGATTATAAAGAGTAAGATTGGCATAACGATTATGTATTTTGTTATATTTACCGGAATAAGTATAGCAATGCAGTTAAATAACAGTAAACAGTCTGTGACAGATTTTCAGTCAAAAAGGATGGATATAGCATTTGTAGACTGCGATAAAAGTGAGATTTCAGGGTACATATATGATTATCTGAATACAAATCATAATGTACGGAAAATGAAAAATGATAAGTCTCTTATGCAGGAAACACTCTATTACAGTCAGGAAGATATGGTGATAAAAATTCCAAAAGGTTTTGGTGATAAAGCACTTAAAAATGGTGGGACAGAAAGTTTTATTCAAATAACACAGGAACTGGGAAGTTATGGATATATTTATGTAGAGCAGCAGATAAACAGAGTTTTAAACAGCATGAGAAAATATGTAAATGCAGGATTTTCAGTAAAACAGGCATACAAAAATACAATATCCGTAAAGAAAAGCCGTGTAAATCTTATTGATATAAACGGAAACGGCGGAGAAAAAACTGATTTTTCATATATGTTTAGATTTTACCCGTATCTCGCAATAACGGTAATCTGCACATCTGTGGGAATGGTGCTTGTAGCTTTCAAAAAGAAAGAAATCGTAAGGAGAATGAATTCGTCGGCGACAAGTCTTAAAAGCCAGAATGTGCAGCTTCTTCTTGTGTTTTCTATATTTGGCATTATTATATGGCTGTTAAGCCTTATAATAGCATTCTTTATGTATGGAAGAATTGAGTTTTTAAAATCTCCTAATATAGGATTATATATATTAAATTCGTTTGTCATGACAATAACGGCACTTCCGATAGCATATTTTATAGGAATGATAGTAAAAAAGACAGAGACGATAAATCTTATCGTGACACCTGTATCTCTTGGAATAAGTTTTATTTCGGGAGTGTTTGTTGAACTTAGTGTGCTTGGAGATACGGTAAAAAAGATAGGCAGATTTCTTCCGGTTTACTGGTATGAGGATTTAAACGATATGCTCTCGACATATAGTGAGCTTAGCAAAAGCCAGTTAAATAAGGTATATACAAATCTGCTGTTGCAGCTTTTATTTGCGGTGGCATTTATAGGAGGAGCACTTGTTGTAACAAAGTACAGGAGAGAAGAGAAATGAAAATATCAGTGCACAGAAAAATGTCAATGATAACAAAAAGTATGTAGAATATGACAAAAATCCGATAAACTCTCTTTTTTATGCTATAGTTTTTATCGTAATAAAAATAAACTAAGCATAGAAAAGAGGTTAATTATGAGAAAGATGTTAAAGAAAATTGTAAGTGCCGTACTTGTTTCAGCAATAATGTTTACATCATTAAATATTCAGTCTGCAGGTGCAGATGCGGCGAGCAAAAATAAACGGAAAAGAAACTTCTTATAAAGTATATAAGAAAAAATTTAAACAGTTGACAAAGGGCGGAAAAGAGAGCCGGTTTAAATTAAAGAAAAACACCGCAGCAAACAGAAGTAAATATCTTAAATAAAATATAGAACAGTCTGTTATTATTGGCAGGCTGCTCTTTTTTTGTTAGTAACAGATTACATCATTCTCTACTGTTTTAATTATTTCAGTTGAAATATTGTTTACATCTAATATATAAGCTTTATTTAGTCGAGGATTAAAAATTCCAAGATTAGTTATGTTTTTAAATTCTTCTTTATTAGAATGTTGCCCCATTATCCAATACATAAGTAATTGAAGCGTGTGTTTATTAGTTGGCTCGGATTTTGAAACTTTAAAATCCCATATCGTATTTGCGGTTAAATAATCTCCGTCACCAGTAGTTACAGTAGATGTATATCCACCATTTTCAAAAGTAAAGCCGTCAACTGTTATTGGTCCATATTTTTTCCAAAAAAGTTTGCTACGTTCTACCATGATTTGTATATTCTTAATAGTATCATCATCAGGAGTTATTTCATTTGTTTTTTTTGCTGTTTGTGCAGCTAAAGGATTTCGGTACCATATGTCATAAGTACAGAGTTTGCAAGCTGCAATAATAGAGGCATCATCTAATCCTTTTATTTGAGTTAATAATGATGCAATATCAATTCCTTCTTTCGTGTCTTTTTCACAAATAGCATTTCCCAGTATTTTTTTTCGGAGTTGATATCCTAGTATGCTAATTTTAAATGCACTTTTTACATTCAGAGTTTCTGTAAATCTGGTTAAATAATCTACGACCATTCCTATAATTGATGAATTTAAATTTTCTTCATATAGTGTTAGTTTATCATTAAATACAATTTTTTGAAATTGTGATGGTTTAATATATCCACCCCTAGGTTGCTTAATTTGTTTAATTCTATTAGTTACTGAACTCATAGTCTGTCCTCCTATATATTTTTGATTATATATTTATTTTAACATATTAAATATGAATTACTATAGCTATTTTTAAGGAATAAGATATGAAGTTTTAATATGACAATATAAAAAACTTTGCATATTTTTATATATTGTCAAACACATTATGATGGGTGGAAGTTATGATTGGGGGTAGAAATAAACACATAAATATATAGACTGGATTTTTTTTATAATATGTTATATTATATAATGTATTATTATGTAATTATATATAAATCCGGAGGTTTGCCGTGAAAGAAATGACGGAACTTGAAAAATATTACAATAAATTTAATGAAGAAAAAAGACTGACGAGAAGACACGGTCAGGTGGAATTTATTACATCTATGAAATACATACATGAGTGTATAGGTGACAGAAAATGTGTAAAAATACTTGATATAGGTGCAGGTACGGGAAGATATTCTGTCGCACTTGCAGAGGAAGGGCATGATGTGACGGCAGTTGAACTTGTAAAGTACAATCTCGGTATATTGAAGTCAAAAAACAGTACGGTCAAGGCGATGCAGGGAAATGCCATGAAATTATCAAAACTTCAGGATGATACCTTTGATATAACATTGCTCTTTGGTCCTATGTATCATCTTTTTGGATTTGAGGATAAATTAAAGGCCATGAATGAAGCAAAAAGGGTGACAAAGCCGGGAGGAAAGATACTTGTTGCGTATTGCATGAATGAATATAGTATATTAACATATGGATTTAAGCAAAATCATATAAAAGAAGTAGTAAAGGCAGGAAAAGTTACAAAAGATTTCCATTGTCTGCCTGAAAAAGAGGATTTGTATGATTATGTGAGGGTCGAGGATATAGACAAAATCCGCAAAGTAGCGGACTTAGACAGGATAAAACTTATATCTGCCGACGGACAGGCAGACCTTATGCGTCCTGTATTAAATGCGATGGATGAGGAAACTTTTAATCTGTTTGTGGAGTATCATCTTGCGACCTGCGAGAGACAGGAACTTGTAGGTGCGGGTGCACACACGGTGGATATTTTGGAAAAGCGATTATAAAACAAAGTTCTTGTAATAAAAGTTTGTGGGATGTATAATAGTGGTTGTGTCAAAATTTCATGCTATGCAAATAAGAGTACACATATAAGGGAATAGTTTCTTAGTCAGAGGCTTTATGGTGCGTATGCAGAACATAGTTGAAGTGACAATGTGAAATATCATATGGAGGAAGAAAATATGTATAATATACTAAGCGGTTGCTTAAATCCAAATCAGATAACGATGATAGGTATTCTCGCAGCATTCCTGCTGACATTTATATGTCTTAAATTTCCATTTCCGTTTCTGCCGGTGGATCAGGGCAGGGAGTTTGCGGTAAACGGTGCATTATCAAAGGGAAAGACAAGAGGTGTCGGACTTACATTTGTAATAGTATTTATTATCTGTTCGCTGCTCTTTATGCCGATAACAAGAGAGTTTATCATATATTGCATACTTTTATTTGCAATAATGTTAAGCGGTTATCTTGATGATGCGGCAGAGACACCATGGCAGGATTACAAAAAAGGTGCGATAGACCTTATTTTATCTATTGTTACAATGTGGACATTCTTAAACTTTAATGAGTCTGTTATACACATTGGAAAAAATGTTATCACACTTCCGATGCCGGTTTATTTTGTGCTCGGTATAATTCTTATCTGGGTTTCAATAAATGTAACAAACTGCACAGACGGTGTGGACGGGCTTTCAGGAAGCCTTTGCTGTGTTGTAATATCAGCGTTTACGGTGATTTTTGCAAATGAACTTGGATATTATGTGATAGCTGATTTTATATTTGTTGCAACGCTTCTTGCTTATCTTTATTTCAATTCAAATCCGAGCAGTATGCTTATGGGAGATGCAGGCTCAAGGGCACTCGGATTTTATATTGCCATTATCGCAATGAAAACGGGACATCCGATAAGCTACATATTACTTGCTATTGTGCTTATAATTGACGGAGGTCTTGGACTTGTAAAGATTTTTTTGAAGAGATTTTTGAAGATTTCAATCCTTGTAAATACAAGAACACCGCTTCATGATCATGCACGAAAAAATAAAGGGTGGTCGGATACACAGGTAGTGTTCAGATTTATAATAATGCAGATAGTCGCTGCGATGATAGGTTATATAATCATTAGTCTGTTATAAAATGACAGGGTATATTTGCAGGATTATATTGCACAAGCTGTTATAAAATACTTTTTGACAAAACATCATAAATAAAAAAGACATGGCATAAATAAGAAGACAGGTCATGTCTTTTTTGATTTATACATATGTTTATGTATTATTTTGTATTAAAAATTGTGTGGATGCAACAGATTTTCAGATACAACTATATGCAGGATAGCTACTGTATCATTTTACCATGTGGTCATGCACAAAATGTTGTCAACAGGCATAATATATAAATGATAATGTTTAGAGGTGCTTGAGGTGCAATCCTTTCCAAAACCAATGAGTGCAAAAGAAGAGGAAGAATGCATCAAAAGATACCAAGTGGGAGACAGGAGTGCGAGAGAACTTCTTATTGAAAAAAACCTGCGGTTAGTCGCATATATAGTTAAAAAATATAATACATCTGACAGGGAGCTTGAAGATCTTATCTCTATAGGGACAATAGGTCTTATAAAAGGTGTGGATTCTTTTGACGGTTCAAAAAATATAAGACTTGCAACTTATTGTGCGAGATGTATTGAAAATGAAATATTGATGAATATAAGAACGGAAAAAAAGACATCAAGAAATGTTTATCTGTACGATTCGATAGGTTCGGACAAAGAGGGGAATGAAATAAATCTTATAGATGTTATCGAGTATGAAGATGAGGATATTGTAGAAAAGATTACGCAGGATGAGCGAATAAAGAGACTTGATGATAAAATAAAAGAAGTTTTAAGTGGGAGGGAGCAGGATATTATAAGGAAGAGATACGGTATAGGTGGTTTTAAGATAAAAACGCAGCGTGAAATTGCAGCCGAGTATGGAATATCAAGGTCTTATATATCGAGAATAGAAAAATCAGCATTGCTTAAGCTGAGAAAAAGTTATGAAAATGATTGTTTATAGATGGCGGTTGTGTTAATATATAGGATAAGAATGGGAAATTTTGTACGATTGATCTGAACTTGTAGTTTGATATTACAGGCTTAGTATAAATTTTCAGTGATTTATAGTGCAAATTGTAGGAGGATATCAATGAAAATACTTTTAGTAGATGATGCGGCATTTGTGCGTATGTCGTTAAAAAAGATTCTAGATGATGCAGCACTTGGATTTGAATATGTTGAAGCCGGTGATGGGGAAGAGGCTATAGAAAAATATAAATTATATTCACCGGATCTTGTTATCATGGATATTACGATGCCTAAGATGGATGGGATTGCGGCAGTAGGCAGGATAAAAGAGATTGATGATAATGCAAGGATAATCATGTGTTCATCAATGGGATACCAGGAGAAAGTTGTTGATGCCATTACAGCGGGAGCAAAAGATTTTATAATAAAGCCTTATGAGGCAGAAAAAGTTATAAAATCAGTAAAGGCAGTATTAAAATTAGATAAGGAATAGTATGGAAAGTAAAAAACTTTCTATGCACAAAAAATATGTGTAGAAATGAGGATTAAAATGACATATTTAGAAGAATATAAAGAGGGAAATAAATTTTCCGGGATTTATCTTTGTAAGTCTAAACAGATATTAAAGACAAAGGCAGGAAAGACATATTATTCTCTGATACTTCAGGATAAAACGGGAATTATAGATGGAAAAGTCTGGGAGTTAAATGCCGGGATAGCAGAATTTGACAGTATGGATTTTATTATGACAGATGGCACTGTAACATCATTTCAGGGAGCCCGTCAGGTAAACATAAATCGCATAAGAAAAGCCGGAGAGGGTGAGTATGACCCTAAAGAATACATTCCGGCATCAAAGTATGATATAGAGGAAATGTATGCAGAGCTTAAAGGTATCATAGCAACGATAAAAGAACCACATCTTAAACAGCTTACGGAAGAATGTTTTATAAATGATAAAGAGTTTGTAAAAGAATTTAAGATTCATTCGGCAGCCAAATCAGTACATCACGGATTTATCGGAGGACTTTTGCAGCATACGCTTGCAGTTACAAAGATGTGTGTATTTCTTGCAGACAATTATCCTATACTTGACAGAGATCTGCTTGTTACTGCCGCAATCTTCCATGATATAGGAAAAGTATCTGAATTATCAGATTTTCCGGCAAATGATTACACGGATGACGGTCAGCTTTTGGGACATATATTTATCGGTGCGGAACTTATCGGAAACAAAGTGCGTCAGATAAGCGGATTTCCACCGGTACTTGCAACGGAGCTTCGCCATTGCATACTTGCTCATCACGGAGAACTTGAGTATGGTTCGCCGAAAAAGCCTGCTATAGCAGAAGCGATGGCACTTAACTTTGCAGACAATACGGATGCTAAGCTTGAGACCATGACTGAGATATATGACAAGGCAAATCCAACAACTGAATGGCTTGGATTTAACAGATTTGTCGATTCAAATATCAGACAGAGTTCAGGAAGTGTGGCAAAGAGGAGATAGTAACGATATAGAAATAAAAAGCCGGGGAGCTGATTATCTTAGAAATATGGATAGTTGGTTTGTCGGCTTTTTTTCGCCAGGGGATAGTAATTTAACACTATCAAAGAAGTCAACGGTTCCTATTGCGTAGAGCAATAAGTGGTGGCTTGCATCTGTTTAAGTGGAAAACATCATTAAATATAAAAATAGTTGAATATAATAAAGGAAATGGCATTATGAGTAAGGAAAAAAAATTCGTGTGTGAAAAGAACGATGAACTTGAACTTGATATAACGGACCTCGGCAGTACAGGCGAGGGAATAGGCAAGATTGATGGGTACACATTATTTGTCAAAGATGCACTTATCGGGGATAAGGTAAGAGTTAAGGTGATAAAGACAAAGAAAAATTATGGTTACGCAAGACTGTTAGAGATAATAAAGCCGTCTGAGTTCAGGGTAGAGCCTGAATGTCCTGTTGCAAGACAGTGTGGAGGCTGCCAGCTTCAGCATTGTTCATATGAAAAGCAGCTTTCGTGGAAAGAGGAGAAAGTGGCTAATTGTCTCAGGAGGATAGGCGGAGTGCCTGTTTATACTGAGGAGGAATATAAAAAAATTGCAGCCGGGAGATCAGATGGCAGTAAATCGGTTGAAAATACCTTAAATGGCACACCGATAATAATGGAATCAATTTTAAGGATGGAAAAGCCTGTTCATTATAGAAATAAAGCACAGTTTCCGGTCGGATATGACAAAGACGGAAATCTTGTTGCAGGATTTTATGCAGGAAGAACACACAGTATTATACCACAGACGGACTGTCTTATACAGCATGAATGTAACAAACAGATAGTTGAGACTGTTCTTGAATTTATGAAAAAGTATAAAGTAACGGCATATGATGAAAAAAAGAACAAAGGAATAGTGCGGCATATACTTACAAGAGTGGGAAAAACAACTGGTGAAGTCATGGTATGCCTTGTCATAAATGCAAAAAAACTTCCTCATTCGGAAGAATTTGTGGAAATGATAAGAAATTGTGGAATTAACCTTGAGATAAAAAGTATCACTGTTAATATAAATCGTGAAAAGACAAATGTAATACTTGGAGAAAAGATAGAAACACTCTATGGACACTCATATATAGAAGATTATATCGGGGACATAAAATACCGCATATCACCGCTCTCATTTTATCAGGTAAATCCTGAGCAGACGAAGAAACTTTACCAGACGGCACTTGAATTTGCTGACATAAAAGAAAGTGAAGTTGTATGGGATTTGTATTGCGGTATCGGAACAATATCTCTTTTCATGGCACAGACAGCGGCGAAAGTGTGTGGTGTTGAGATAGTACCGCAGGCAATCGAAGATGCAAAACAGAATGCAGAACTTAACCATATGACAAATACGGAATTTTTTGTCGGGGCGGCAGAAGATGTAGTACCCATGCAGTACGAAAAAAGCGGTGGAAAATTAAGGGCAGATGTAGTGACACTTGACCCACCGAGAAAGGGATGTGATGAGAAACTGCTTGAAATAGTTGTAAAGATGGCACCATCAAGGATTGTCTATGTAAGCTGTGACCCGGGAACGCTGGCAAGAGATGTGAAAGTGCTTGTTGAGAGGGGATATGAAGTTAAGAGAGTAAGAGCCTGCGATATGTTTGGGGGGAGTTTTCATGTGGAGACTGTGTGTTTGCTCTCGCGAAAAGCCCAAGTTTAAGCGGAGTTGCGGGCTTTTATGCAAAATATGAACCTGTGTTTTTAACAGGAAAATATGAGGATTTAGAGTGATTTTAATAGGGGTGTTAAAAATTCCGCGCAGGTAGCTTTGTGCGCCGAGATTTTATCGGACTAAAGCTGTGCGCGGATTTTATAATACATCCTTAAAAATCACTTGAAAGTGTTCGCCCAAACGAATATAATAAAATAAGGATTTATTGTTTTATTTGCTGCAAGGTAGTGTCAAATAAGTTATGAAAAAACAGAGCAAAAGAAAAAGGCTCAAATGAACCTTGAAAATTGCAGATATTTTACTTTTTGGATAGTGACGCCATCCTTGAGGGTGCACAAAAGCAATGCTTTGATTGTTATAACGACGGCGATAAACTAAGGAACAGTTCAGTTTTTCCGTCGGCATCACAGCATTTTAGCATTGCCTTTGTGTGCCTTCAAGGACACTGCCGTAAGTAAAACTTACGGTGGCTGATATTTAACTCTGGCTCAAAATCTAGGAACAGTTCTTTTGTTGCAACTGTTTTATCTGTTGTTGTCCCAGAAAGATTAGTAACTGCCATTTACCCGGCATATTGTCTGCATTGTCGAGCATTTCTACATGATTTAAAACACGATAATTATTGTGTTTATGTGGACGAAGGAAGTTATAGTAAGTAACCCAGAGTGTAAGGTCATAGTTCGCACCATCAATGTTATCAAAACCGTTTGTAGGACGGTAGGAAGCTTTATAAGTTCTGTTAAGCCTTTCAATCATCTGTTTGTATGGGCGATATTTGGCGGATACTTCATCGTCATTAGTAAGTCCAATTACTTGTGTGACATTGAATTTAAAATTTTCACCAAATTCACGGAAGAACTGTTGAGCGGCCAGAGGATAGGCACTATAACCATCAGCAATGAATTTGAAATGCCCGGGGAGTTTTTCTTTGAAGTGTTTAAAAGCCATACGCATAGCAAGAATGCATGGACCAACACCACGGTTATCAGATATCCGGTAACCGATAATAGAGCGTTTGGCAGCATCCATGATAAACCAAATATATCCTTTTACACCACGGATTTTAATATAGGTTTCATCGGCAGTTAAAACTTTTCCGACAGTGTAATCATAGTTATCGGTAAAAGGTTTCACGCAGATAGCGGCTGTTTTGCAGTAGTTTGCAATACTCTGATGAGAAATTGAAATGTTATGTATGTCTTTTAAAGCTTGTTTAGTCTTGCGCAGTGACAGTCCAAGATTGACACGATATGTAAGGCACAGAGCCATGACATTTGAATCAAACTTACTAAATTTCAGAGAAGAAGCATTTTTAGGAAGAGAAGATAAATCAATTTTAAAGAAATCTATCTGGAATTCCCGGTAGATGTAATGGAGCTTATATTTGTTCTTGCCATAATTCTCTTTCAAATCCTTTTTAACAACTTTATTAAGGTTGTGAATGTAGTAGGGGCATTTTGGATTTACGTATTTGTGGACAACGAAGTGTTTGCGGTCTTTTTTGTGAACCAGTGAGTGGTTGCAGTGTGGACATTTCAGAGAGTAGGACTTTGAAAAACGATTTTCTTCCGGAGAGAACGCAGTGGAGCAGACTTTGCACAGGATTTGCCCTTTAGAACCATTATTTTTGTAGAGATAGGGTTTAGGAGCATTGCAGCGAGGACATGTGCAGCTGTCATCAATATCACATTCAGAGCGTCGGTTGACAGTCTTGATTTTTTTACCATACTTCCATTCGAGATAAGGGATGTATTCTTTATAATCCCATTTTTCGTAGTATATAATATTTGGAAGTTTATCAATCTTGAATTTTTGGTATTTGGGAGAATGTGAATCATCAAAAGCCCACTGTTTAAGAGGAATGTATCTGCAGATAAAATTTAAAAGCCAACAGATTTGTTTCTGCTGGTATTGAATAATGTTAAGTAAATAAAGTATAATGTCCATGAGCATTTATCCTTTCTGATATTTTGGAATTTTGGCCGAGGATATTATATCAAAAATGGGAGGTAAATGCTCTTTTTATTTGCAAACCTCCAGAAAATCAAGGTATTAAAGGATTTAGAACAATAAAAAATAGGTAGTTTTGGACACTACCATTTATTTAGTGGGGGTGTAGAAATGAATATAAGACAGTTCAGTAAATTGCCAAAAGAAGAACAGCTTAAATTGTTATTTAAGCGTGTAGAAGAAATGAAAAAGGAAAAATTGACAACAAGAGATTTTACAAATGAAGAATTTAATTTTTCATGGCCATCTCAAAGAATAAAGGAAATGGGATATTGGTTAGACCAAACTGATTATATTTTAAGACCATATGCAAAGGATGGGGAAATGGTAATATCGAAAAAGGAATATCAAAAATTAGTAGCAGGTCAGGAACAAAAAGAATCAGTGAACAAGGCAGAATATGAAAAAATAATTGTCAGTCAGAAAAAGCAAATAGAAGATTTAAAAATGCAAGGCAGTATAGAAACATTAATTAGTCCATATATGGATGGTAAAAATATAACTTATTATACAAAAATTCCTGAAGGTATGGTAAAAATATGGAATGACTTTATGTCAAAGCAAGTATATGGGAAACAGCACAGTTTTGAAATAGCATTGATAAAGTATATGAAAAAATATAACAAGGAAGAAATTTTTGATAAAGCAAAGCATTTCAATGATCTTTCTTCTGAAAACCTAAAATACCATGCATTGACGATAAGTGTATCTGAAAAATTAATAAATGAATGGAAAGCATACTGCAAGGAAGTAAGGCTATTTACTGCATCACAATTTACAACAGATGCACTAATGGAAATGATGAATACAGATGTAGAGGATTTTAGAAAGGGGGATTTAGATGGAGCAAGAAAACAAAAATAGAAAATATGATTTTGATTGTATGGTAAAAATGAATTGTGCAATATTTTCATTATTTGAAGATTTTTGTGATAGTCAAAATGTTGAATTTAGTTATGCATTAGAAACCGCAATGTTTGAATTTATGAATAGCCATAAATAGGATTTTAGCCGTGCCTGCTGTGTGGTAATGAATACACTACCAGAATTCGATTCAACGTTTTCAATCGGAAAAATATTGTAAGGGAAAATGTGGTTATATTTGTTATAAGTACATTTTCTGAAAATGTAATGTATGGTATAATTCAAATGATAACAGACACTATGTGCTGATACAAATATAAAGCGAACAAATTTAGAAAGAATTTTGAAGGGGGATTATACAGTTAATGGAAGCGTGGAGGAAATTATCACAAGATCAATTGGTATTTTCATTACCTTTATATCGTAAAGTTGAGATAGATTGGAATAATATGAAGGAGGAAACTATTGAGAGAGAATATGATGGTTATAATTATAATGAATATGTGACCCATATACCAGAAGAATTCGAAAAATTAATAGATTTTATTAATGGTAATGGAGATGTATATGGGATGTGTCCACATTGTAAAAAGGGAATGAGTTTTAAAATTGGATATGGAATGAAATTAAAGTTAGATTCAAAAATTCTTTGCAGTTATGTGGATGAACAAATAGATGCAGAGTGTTATATTCCTGATGCTGTGGATGAGATGCGTAAGATTGTAGATGAAGTAAGTAATACAGCCAGATTTTTTGAAAGAAAATTTCAATGTCCGATATGTAAAAGCATTTATCAAGTTTCATATAGACTTCTATTTGAAAACGATAAATTATATTTAATGAAGGTTGGACAATATCCAAGTTTGCATGAGTTTAGCGAATATAGTTCAAATGCATATGATAAGTTATTAAAAAAAATGGATGCAAGAGATGATTTTAGAAATGCAATAAAGATGCATACTGATGGATATAATATTGCAGCATATGTTTATTTGCGGAGGGTTGTGGAAAAAATAATTTTATATGTTTATGGTGAAAGTCAAATAGAATGTGAATATGAGGAATTTAAGAAACTTCATTTAGATAAAAAGATACAAACATTAAAAGATTTTTTGCCAAAGTTTTTATATGATAATCAACAAATTTATTCGATAGTAAGCGCAGGAATACATATGCTGGATGAAGAAACGTGTGCAGAATATTTTGATATATTACAAACAGCTGTAGAAATAATTTTGTCTGAGTATGAAGCAAATAGAAAAAAGAAACTTCTTTTAGAAAAGACTTCTAATGCAATAAAAAATGCGCACAGTAAAATTGATAGAGAATTAAAATAAGAAATAATCCTGAATAAAAACCTTATGATTATATCAGATCATAAGGTTTTTTAGTTCCAAAAGTCTAAAGAAGATATTATGTTTATGCTATGTGGTGACTGTCATATTTATTTTACATTGAAAGTTTCAAAGTGAAGGGGGAATAAATATGGCAGTAGCGATAAAAAGGGTTATACAATTTAGTTATGCAAAAATGAATTCGGTGCAATCGGAGCAGACCAGAATATGTGCAAAGAATAAATATAAGAATGACCATATCAGTGAAGAATTCAAAAAATTCAATTTACATCCAATAGATAATACAGAAGGACTTACATATAATCAATACTTCAAAAAATATTGCAAAAGAAGAAGCAGTGGTAAGAAAAAAGCTGAAATTGTAAGTGAAATGGATGAAAAGGATTTTTATTTAGATAAATTATATACTGGAAAAGGCGGAGGAAGAACAACTTTCTGTGTAGAATCAATGGTAATATCACTTAATGACAGAATAGATGCAACGGAAGAAGCAATTAAAGCATATCAGGCTAATCCAGAGAATCAGCAAAAGATGGATGCATTTGTGGAATATATTACAAAATCAGACAATGGTTATGTGGAAAGGTGGTAGAATTATGAACCTTCCAGAACTAACACATGAGGAAGAAGTAGATTTAGAAAGATTTACCAACTTAATGGTTGAATTAATAGAAAAGCATGCAGATGCAGTAAATAAAGATGAATTAATGGCAAAGATAAATGAAGCAGGGAACAAAAAACTTGCTTCTTTTTTTGTTAAATACCATTGTAACGCATTTAAATGGGCAAATAAGACACTTTTTAGTTTTAGGGTACAATAAATAGGCTAAGACATTAAAAACGCTTTAAATGGCATTCAAAACGCTTAGAAAGCATATGTATATGTCTGCAACACGCTTAAAGGGGTAAATAAGACGTTTTTATGATTTAAGGTATAAATTATAGCCTAAATCATTTAAAAGTCTTAAAAACGCTTTTAAATGCGTTGCAGGGATATTTAACCCTGTTTATACCTGCAGGTATGAATAACCTGCGTCATAAACTGCTCCAGTCATGGGGCGGAAGGGAGTAAAGTTTAAAAAAGGGGAATGGTGTAGACTGGAAGGTGAAAATGCATTAGATGCATCTATCTGTAAGCTTATAAGTTCTGGAAAATTGATTTTATTAGAAAACCGCTAAAAATATGGGATGTAATAGGGTAAACGTATAAAAAATAAATTTTTAGTGGAAGAAATTAGCTCTAAAAAAGTCCTGTTAAGTGCTCCTCTTCAAAAATAATCTAAAAAATTGATTTTTTGATTGTGTACGCTGGGAAGCGGAGTTAGAATATAGATGAACAGTTTAACAGTGTCCCGAAAACAAGTTGAAAGGGGTAAAAATATGGCAAGTAAAAAGGTAAAAGTGTATATTTATACAAGAGTATCAACCAGTTTGCAGGTAGAAGGTTTTTCGTTAGATGCACAGAAGGAAAGACTTAAAAGATATGCAGATGGTAATGATATGGTTATAGTTGGTGAATATTCAGATGAAGGTAAATCTGGTAAAAACATAGCTGGAAGAGTTGAATTTCAAAGAATGTTGACAGATATAGCCAGTAAAAAAGATGGTGTAGAATATGTATTAGTATTCAAATTATCCAGATTTGGAAGAAATGCGGTTGATACACTAAATTCATTACAGTATATGCAAGATTTTGGTGTAAATCTGATAAGTGTAGAAGATGGAATAGACAGCAGTAAGGAAGCTGGAAAATTAATGATTTCTGTATTATCAGCAGTAGCAGAAATTGAACGTGAAAACATATTAATTCAGACAATGGAAGGACGTAGACAGAAAGCAAGGGAAGGTAGATGGAATGGTGGTTTTGCACCATATGGCTACAAATTAGAAAATGGTGAATTAAAAATTGCAGAGGATGAAGCGGAGGCAATTAGAATCATCTTTGATAAATTTGTGCATACCAATTTAGGCTATAATGGGGTTGTTAATTAACTTAATAACAATGGAATCAAGAAAAAAGCAAGACAGAATGGATATTTAACACAATTTACAACTGCCACTGTAAAGGCTATTCTGGATAATCCTGTATATTATGGCAAAATTGCATATGGAAGAAGAAAGACAACAAAGATTGAAGGAACACGAAATGAATACCATGTAATACCGCAAAAGGAATTTGATGTATATGATGGTAGACATGAAGCAATAGTAAGTGAGCAACTCTGGAAGGATGCACAAGCAAAAAGGAAAGCAACAGCAATCCGATTAGAAAAGAAGTACGATTTAGAACATGAACACGTTTTAAGTGGTTTATTAAAGTGTCCTGTGTGTGGTGCTGGTATGTATGGTAATGTAAAAAGGGCAAAAAAAGCAGATGGAACACCTTACAAAACATATTATTCATATGCTTGTAAGCACAGACACAACAAGGATGGACATAAATGTGATTATAGAAAGCAATGGTCAGAAGAAAAGATAGATGGTGCAGTAGCGGAGATAATAAAGAATTTAGTTAGCAATCCAAGGTTTTCAGAAGTAATGAAAACAAAAATAAATACAAGTGTTGATACAACAGAGGCAGAAAATGACCTTGCCAATGCAAAAAAGGTATTAAAGCAGTTGGTAGGGACTAAGGATAAGATTATTTTACAGATTGATACACTGGATGTATTAGATAGAAATTATGATCGCAAATATGAAGATTTACAGAAGCGATTAGATGCGGTATATGATAAAATATCAGATGCAGAGGATTTAGTGTATGAAGTAGAAGAAAAGTTATCAAACATTCAAAAAGATAAAATTACAGGTGATAACATCTACAATTATCTGTTAATGTTTGATAGTATATATGATGTACTATCAGATATGGAAAAGAAGCAGTTTTATAATACGTTGCTATCTGAGGTACAGATATTTGAAGAAGAACAAGACAAAGGGCAAATAATAAAGTCTATTGGTTTCCAGTTCCCAGTATTTTATGATGGTAAGTTTACAAAGCAAATTATTCGGGACAAAGAAAAAACAGTCGAGACTGTGGTTGGACTACAACGGAAAGATATGTAGAAATCCTTGAATTTACGCACTTTACAGAGTTTTGGGCTTTTAATGAAGTTGGTGAAAATCATAAAGAAAAAGTACAAGTTCGTAAGGTGGAGGTGTCTGTGGTACTTGACCTCGACACGTGAAATACAATTGTTGTATATAAAAGTGAATAGAGATCATCCATTGTGATGAATGTAGGGATACTTGCAAAAGAGTGTCCTTATTTTTATATAAGGGTATTCCAAATAGGAGTGCCTTTTCATTTTTTAGAAAGGAGGTTCAGAATTATGTGTAAAGTAATTGCTATATGCAATCAAAAAGGTGGCGTGTCAAAAACCACCACAACAGTGAATCTTGGAGTTGGCTTGGTCAGAGAAGGAAAGAAGGTACTTGTAATCGATGCAGATCCACAGGGAAATATGTCACAGAGTCTTGGCATTATGAATCCGGACGAGTGAAAAAGCAAAGGCGTATAAGATTAAGTATGATGCCATGAAGAATCAGGGAAAAGCAGGAAACAGCCTGCAGATGATGTCGGAGGAAATCGGTGAGAATTGCAAGTCGATCCAAAGATACATCTGGCTTGCCAGTCTGAATGATGAACTTTTGACATTAGTCGATCATAAGCGGCTTGGACTTGGTCAGGGCGTCAGTTTATCTGGTGCCGGGTGATAAAAATGTTTTAATAAACTAACAGATACGATATAATTAACATTGCTGGGAATGACTAGTGTACAGCAAGGAGCGTGAATGATATGAAAAGATTAGTAAAAACAGGCGTGTTCATGATGTTGGTGCTGATGATATTGGCATCACAGAAAAATGTTGCAGAAGCAAAGACGAAAGTCATTTATAAAAAAATGACGATCGATCTGAACAGGGATTCTTCCTTTTTTCGCTGCACACCGACGAAACTGCAGAAATATTCCAAAGTAAAAGTTTGTGTTAAAAACAGGAAGGTGCTGAAAGCGAAAGCAAAAGGCAGAAAATACATTGTCATGAAATGAAGAAAAGGCGGTAAAACGGCAATGACGGCCAGCCTGTATAAAAAATACAGACAAGTGCCAAAGAAGCAATGCTTTCGTGGAAGCATAGCCCAGGGCATTATCGAAACATTAAGAACAAAGGATATCATTGATGCGCATTAAGTATTAAATTATCAAATTTAACTTTGATAATTGACATATAACTTATTAAAGGTTAAAATAAAATAAATAAAGTTAAAAAGCGGAGGCGATGACAATGTGCACAGAGGTATTTGGAATACAGATTCGATATGAAGTATGGAATAAGCAGGAATCATTGCCGCTTTATATTGCTGGAAATTATGATTTTCAAACCGCGTACATTGAAGCACAAAAATGCATTATGATCACTCCAACAAGTGAACTTGCGACAATACCGGCATTAAAAAAGCAGATCAGCAGAATACAGAAAGTAGATGCGGTTCCTGTTATTTTAAATCTTCCTGCTGTATCTTATTACAGAAGAAAAAGTTTGATTGAGCATAGAATACCTTTTGTTACATCTAAGCAGATTTACCTGCCGTTTATGGGAGCATATCTGACCGATGAAAAAGAGGAAATTCCGAAAGTGAAAAAATTTATGTTTTCAACACAGCAGTTATTTTTGTTTTATTTGTATCATAACAAAGCACGAATGTACATGTCTGAATCAGTAGAAGAACTGCCGTTTAGTGCAATGACGATGAGCCGAGCAACAAAGCAAATAGAAGCGGTTCGATTGCTTCTCGTTAAAAAGGAGGGGGTAAAAATTGTATTAGAGTCCCAGTGTAGCAGGTGGGAATTGTATAAAAACGCAGAAAAATATCTTTCCTCACCGGTTCGCAGATATGGATACATTGAAAAGTCTGCTGTAAATTCAAACATGGTGATAGCCGGTGAGACGGTGCTGTCTGAAAAGACGATGCTGAATCCGGACAGACTTATCACTTACGCTGTGTATGAAAAAGAGTTTGACGGGTCATTGCTTATAAAAGAATTGGTGGATCCGGAGAAACAAGTCAGGCTTGAACTGTGGGCTTATGATCCAAAACAGTTTGCACAGAATGGAATGGCGGATGCTGCTTCGGTGGCACTTTCTTTTGAGAATAGTACAGATGAAAGAATCGAAGAGGCGGTAGAGGAAATGTTAAGAAAAGAATGGGAGAGATAGGATGGTTCGAGGAATTACTAATTTTAAGAAAAGATTTCAAGGCTATGAAGAACAGTATGTGATCATTGGTGGCACTGCATGTGATCTGATTATGGAGAATGAAGAATTGCCTTTTCGGGCAACAAAAGATATTGACCTTGTATTGATCGTTGAGGCATTGACAGCTGAATTTGGCGAAACTTTTTGGGAATTTATCAAAGAGGCTGAATATGATCATTGTAATAAAAGTACAGGTGAAGCACAATTCTATCGTTTTACTGATCCGAAAAGCAAAGAATATCCCTACATGATTGAGATCTTTTCTCGTAATCCGGAAATGATATTGTTAGATGACGATGCAAGAATCACCCCATTGCCAATGGAGGAGGAAGTATCAAGTCTTTCTGCGATACTTTTGAATGAGGCGTATTACAAATTGTTAAAGAGCGGTAAAAAGATGATAGATGGAATCTCTGTGTTGAGTGCGGAATGTCTGATACCGTTCAAGGCAAAAGCGTGGCTGGATCTCACAGAACGCAAAGCGAAAGGAGAAAAAGTGGACAGCAGAAATATTAAAAAGCATAAAAACGATGTTTTTCGACTGGCACAATTACTTGATCAGGAAAGTAAACATTTGGATGATGAAGTGCGGGGGGATATGGAGCAGTTCCTTCTTAAGATGGAGAATGAAATGATTGATTTAAAGTCGATTGGAGTGTCAGGTTCCAGCAAAATGCAAATATTAAATCGATTGTATCGTTGTTATGAAATACAGAGAAAAGATATTGTTCTGATAGATAATTAAACGGTAGAAATGTTTGGTATTGTATGGAAGTGAAAAAATAAAATATAGCAACTGTTTATGAAGCAGGAAATGTATGTAAGAAAGATAATACATTTCCTGCTTTTTTGATTGGAGGAAAAATAATGCAGTTTCTCATCCGCCCGCCACCGGACAGGGCAGAATGAAAGTCCGGACAAATAAGCGAATCAGTCTGCATCCTGACGCAGAAGATGCAGGGAAAAAGAAATATGCGTAGAAATGAGGTTTATCATGAAATCAAAAGTGAAGAAAAGATGTAAGCAGATGCTTACGGGATTGCTGGCATTATCTATGCTGTGTGGCTTGATGCCGCAGAATACAGTGAATGTCAGTGCCGCAACAACAGCAAAAACAACGGTATCTTCTTATGGAAGGCAGGCGGCTTATTTTATGGAAAGCGAACTAGCATTTTCCATCGCAGACCGTTACATTTATATTCAGGATGCAACGGAAGGATATGATTATACAATCTATGATTCAGATTTCACAGAACTGGACGGTGGCGTTTATGATGATCCGGAGAACTCCATCTATGAGACATTGGATGAGATCAAAGATGTGCAGGAAGCAATCGCATTGTGGAAGGAGTTTCAAGACAGCCCGTTAAAAGGTATCCCATCTATCGGAATCCTAGTGCACTGTATCACTGACATTTTGCCAAATAACTTGTATAAGTTTTCATCTGCTGCGTTGTCATCAATTGCCGTAGCCAGCTACGGCTCATTCTTCCGCCTTGCAGAATGAAAAATTCATTCTGTGTCATTTAACTAAATAGCAACATGCCAGTACATTAGATATAAATAGTACATAAGATATGATTGGGGGATTAAGACATGGCTACACAGAAGAATTGTTTTAGGAGTTGACGAAACTTCCCCTTGCCATAGCACCATAAATACAGTACAATAATAGCAAATTCAACCGACACAAGGAGTAACAGTTATCATGCAGTTTAAGAAAACACTGGAAATCAAGGTAAATCATAAGCATATGATAATCAATGTCGCAGATATACTATATATCAAGGCATCGGTGAATGACTGTTACATTCATGTGACAAGCGGAAGCGTATATAAGACCAGAAGCACTTTAGAGGCAATGGAGGCACAGGTCGGAGAATACTTTCTGAGATAGAGAATTTTCTATCAATGAAATATAAGATAGACGCAGATGATAGGATACACGAACTGCCATACGGCTGCGAGCCAAAAGCAGTTTAATCCACAGATATAAGAAAGGAGGCAGTCTATGAGAAAAAAGATATGCCGGATAAAAAGAGGTCTGGCGGTAATGCTATCTGTCTGCATGGTATTCGGTGTGGCACCGATTCAGGCAGGGGCAGAGGAAAATGATTCAGAAATTGCAGTGCAGGCAAATGATAGTGCTGGAAAGACTGAACAGCAATCCACGGAAGAGGAAGAGTGTAAGCATGAGGGTGTTGAAATAACTTTCAACAGCAATGGTTTCGGAAACTGCCCGAAATGCAATGCAACCGTATATCAGCCTGCTGTTGAAACAACTGACAAATATGACATTGACGATGACAGCATGAAAGAGAATGTTTACGAAATCAGCAATGCAGGTCAGCTGTACTGGTTTGCAGGACTTGTAAACGGCACTCTTGATGGAGTTGAACAAAACAAATTAGCCAATGCAATTCTGACAGCCAACATCACAGTAAATGAAAATCTTCTTGATTCCTTACAATACGATACAGAGGGTAATGTTTCCAACGGAAGTGATTTTATAACCTGGACACCGATTGCAGATTGGATGGGAAATCGTACAACACAGTATTCAGGAACGTTTGACGGAAATAATAAAACCGTAAGTGGTTTGTACTTTAATGGTGATTCAACATGTATTGGATTATTCGGAAGTTCAGAATCCGATGGCAACATAAAAAATGTTGGAGTCGTTGATTCCTATTTCAAAGGGAATGATCATGTGGGCGGTGTGTGCGGAAACAATGCTGGCACAATCACAAACTGTTATAATGCAGGGAATCTTACCGCTATTGAGTCATCTGCTACTATAGGCGGTATATGTGGATATAATAATGGTGGCACAATCGCAAACTGTTATAACACAGGAACTGTTACCGCTACCGGCCAAGTAGCTTCTGTAGGTGGTGTGTGTGGTTGTAGTACTGCACCAATTTCAAACTGTTATAACATAGGAACTGTTACTGCTACTAGCTCAAGTGCTGATATAAGCGGTATATGTGGATACAATTTTGGCCCAATCAAAAATTGCTATTACCTCGCAGACACAGAAGATGAAGATGGCGGCAAAACCACCGCACAATTTGTAAGCGGTGAAGTTGCGTATCTCCTCTCACAAGGTTGTACAGTAGGTGAAGGTGAAGATGCCGTAACTTACAGTGGTTCTGTATGGGGGCAGGCACTTGGCGGAAATGGTGATACATATCCTGTTCTTGATAGCACAAAAAGAGTTTATCAGGTAGATAAATATGACGGCTGTGAAGGAAAACCGGGCAGTTCAACAAAGGTATATTCCAATCAGAGTACGTCAATATATGAAGAACATTCTTTTGCTTATGAGCCTGTAGAAAATGGTAATGCTATTAAGGCAGCTTGTAGCGAGTGTGGTGCAACCTACACCGTAAAACTTACACAGCCGGCAGCAACATCAGATGAAAAGATTGTCTATGATGGAACAGAAAAGAAAGCCGGAACAGCAATAGACTCTGGCAACACAGGTATAGAAACAATTCCTGAAAATGCCATTACCTATGCAACGGTAACAAATGGCACGCCATCTACTTACAGTACAACAGCACCGAAAAATGCTGGTACATACAAAGCAAAGCTTACATTAGGCACAGGAGATAACATAGTTTCTATTGAGATAAATTTTACGATTGAAAAAGCAGCTTCACCGACCATAGCTGGCGAGGAAAAGAGTTATGCATATTCAACCGGTTCAGACGGCAAGACAATCGGTGTGGATATTGCAGGAAAGCTCCCGACGGATAGGGGCATTACAACATATGCGGTTGCAAAGACAGATACAGAGCAGCTTTTAAGTGAGGTAACTGTCGATACAGCCGGAAATCTGACCTATAAAGTAAATCATGTAGACTCGACCAAGGTTGGAAAGACAGCAATTATCGCGGTAACAGCTTCAATGGAGAACTATGAGAATGCTGGATACACGCTGACGATTAGTAGTATTGATAAGAAGGCGGTAGAGATTAAGAGTGGAAACAGCGTATCCGTAGATGGAAGCAATGTGCTGATCTATGGTGAAAAGATTTCAAAGCTGACACTCGGAAATACCGTTTTTGTGGAAGCCGGTACAGATGATGTGATAGAAGGTATCCTTTCATGGAGTAATCCGGACGAGATACCGGCAGCCGGAACCACACAGGCGGGCTGGGTATTCAAGCCAGCAGACGGTACGCATTGCGCAGAACTTACCGGAAAAGCAGCCATCACAGTAGCCAAGGCAACACCTGTAATTGCGGAGAAGTCGACAGCAACCGCACTTACTTACGGACAAAAGCTTTCTGACAGTACCCTGACAGGAGGCAAGGCAACATACAAAACAGTCGATGGAACAGAGGTAGCAGGAACATTTGCATGGAAGAATAGTAATATTAAGCCTACAGTAGCCGACAGCGGAAAGACAGAGTATGATGTGACATTTACACCATCAGATACAGATAATTATAATGCTGTTGATATGAAAATCAGTCTTACGGTCAACAAGGCAGCGAAAGCTCCAAACATGCCGGAAGCTGCGATGGCACCGGCGCACAGTACAAAGAAGGTTGGTGACATCACGCTTCCGGATGGCTGGAACTGGTCAGACACCGACAAGGATAAAGAACTTACAGATGGTGTGGCTGTGACAGCAACAGCAGTTTATACAGGAGCAGACAAGGGCAATTATGAGAATGTGAGCGTGACAATCACCATTACTCGCAGTTCCTGTGACCATAAGAATACGGAAGTGAGAGATAAGAAAGAAGTTACCTGTACCGAGGATGGATACAGTGGCGATGTCTATTGTAAGGACTGTACCGTATTAGTGACCAAAGGATCTGTGATTACGCATCCGGGTCATCTGTTAAGAGAAGTAGCAGCAAAGGATGCGACAGCGACTGTGGCAGGCAATATAGCATACTATGTATGTGAGAATGCAGGCTGCGGCAAGTACTTTGCGGATAATGCGGCGAAGACGGAGATTACCGATAAGTCAAGCATTATCATTCCGGCTACAGGAGGTGGTTCATTGTCAGGAGGTGGTTCTTCATCCAGTGGCGGTGCCTCAAGTGGAGGCTCATCAAGTGATGGTACATCTGGTGGCGGTACATCATCGGGAACAACCGATAAGCCGTCTGTACCAAAAAAAGGTACGAAGATAAAGGGCAACGATGGTTCGACTTACATAGTTACGAGTGGCAAGGGCAAAACACCGACAGTACAGTACACTGCTCCAAAGAGTACTGCAAAAGGAACGGTTACCATTCCGGCAAAGGCTAAGGTTGATGGAGTATCTTATGGAGTAACATCCATCGCCGACAATGCCTTTAAGAATAATAAAAAGATTACAAAAGTCGTGATTGGAAATAACATCGTTTCCATCGGCAAAAATGCCTTTGCAAAGTGTACTAAGCTTGTAAGCGTTATCATAGGAAAGAATGTGATAAAGATTGGCAAAGATGCATTTGCCGGATGTAAGAAGTTAAAGAAAATCGTAATCAAGACAAAGAAACTGACGAAGAAGTCAGTCGCCAAAGGAGCATTTCGCAGTGTTGGCAAAAAGGTTGTCGTGCAAGTGCCAAAGAGTGAGTACAAGGCATATAAGAAGCTGCTTCGTGCGAAAGGACTTTCTAAGAAGGTCAAGATTAAGAGATATTAATTTCAAAATCCGGATGCTTGCAATGGAAGCACTTTGTAAATTTGTGAAAATTGAATACAAACATCCATTTACACCTCTTGCCGGGGCTAACCGGTAGGAGGTGTTTTTTGATGCGTAATGACAACAGAAGTGTAACGAACAGGTTCTAATGAGAGTAATCACTCAAAGAGCCTCTTTTTTGTTGGTTCATTTTAAAAGTTTTCGATATTCGGATGGCGAACAGCCCTTTTGTTTATGAAACAGCCGACTGAAATACAGTGGGTTATCGTAACCGACAATGCGTGCAATTTCATTTACGGCATAATTTGTGGTTTCCAATAACATCTGGGCATTAGTGATTCGGATGGAGGTGATAAACTGCATAGGTGTTGTACCGGTAGATTTTTTGAAATTCCGAATAAACCAACTGACACTCATTCCTCTGGAAGCAGCATATTCTTCGATTTTGATATCACGGTTATAGTTTTCGTTAAAATAGGACGCAGCAGTATCCATTTCATGATCTAGGTACTCATTTTTTAGGACATATTTGCTGTTAAGTTCCCGGTGAAAGACAATCAGTAAATGACGCAGCAATAGTGTCAGCATTTCTTCATAGTTATCCTGGCATCTTTGTAATTCTAAAATAATTCGTTTGAAAATACGCTCGTATTCCAGTGATGTTCCAACATGGAAGATACGCTGGTCATTCGGGAAACCATAACTTCTTAAAATGTTCTTTACATCACTTCCGGTAAAATGCACCCAGTAAACTTCTGTTTTATCAATGCCATAGTATTCATATTTCTGAAATTCCTTGGGGCGGTAAAGTACGATGTTTCCTGCCGTAATGACAGTATCGTCATCGGTGTTGTCAAAATGAAAATGAGCTCGTCCGGCAGCTATATAGATGATTTGAAAGTCAAGTCTTCCTCTGGGACGATAAGTTGGAAGTTTTGGGTGTGAGGATAGACGATAGGTGCCACAGCTTCCTACAATAAGTGGTCGGCTTTTATCTTTGAAGTCTATAAGGGAGTGGTTGTGATAACCGGAATTTATATACATTTTGAATCCTCCTTTGGAAAGTGAAATATCTGACTACAAGCAGTCAATGGTGAACAGAAGTTATAAAGTGAATGCCACCTCAAAACCTACGGTTTTTCGGTGAGAGCTAAAACTGCATTCACTTTAGTGTATCATTTTGTGCATGTTTTGTCTATTTCTGTTTATGGACATTTTTTTTGTGAAACTGTATGATTATTTCAAGGTAATACAAGGACGGAATATAATGACACGCAGACGAAATTATATTGACTGCGTATTGCAGTGAATAAAAAAATATATGTTATAGGGAGGTTTTTGCAATGATTGTACCACGCTTTTATGAAGATTTGAATGTTATGCACGACAAGACGATGCCGGCGAGGGCATATTACATTCCGGCATCAGTTCGTATGGATGATCTGGTGGAGCATAGGGAAAGCTCAGATCGTTTTCAGATGTTAAGCGGAGAGTGGAAGTTTCAGTATTATAACAGCATTTATGATGTGAAGGAATCATTTTACGAGAAAGGTTATGATGTTTCAGGATTTGATCATGTGACTGTTCCGGGTGTATGGCAGATGGATGGTTATGACACGCATCAATATACGAATATTCGTTATCCGTTTCCATTTGATCCACCATATGTGCCACAGGATATTCCATGTGGAGCATATGTTCATAACTTTGAATATAACAGAGAAAAAAAGGCATCAAAAGCATTTCTGAATTTTGAGGGTGTCGATAGTTGTTTTTATGTATGGGTAAATGGTGTTTATGCCGGATATAGCCAGGTATCTCACGCTACCAGTGAATTTGATGTAACAGATTTGTTGAATGAAGGGGAAAATACATTAGCGGTTCTGGTGCTCAAATGGTGTGATGGGTCGTATTTGGAGGATCAGGATAAGTTTAGGATGAGTGGTATTTTCAGAGATGTTTATTTATTGAAAAGACCGGAAAAGACAATCAGAGATTATCACATTACGACAGATGTAGAAAAAGACAGAGCTACTGTGAAATTGGATATGTATTTTTCAGAACCAGTGGAAACGAAAGTTACTATAGAAGATAAATATGGAGCAGTCGTAGCAAGAGGGGAAGCAGCGGAGGATGGTGTATTAGAACTGACTGTGTTAAATCCGGTTTTATGGAATGCAGAGAATCCTTATTTGTATCAGATTATTTTGACAATGCCGGATGAAGTGATTGTGGATCGGATTGGCTTTCGGACGATTGAAATTAGGGACAAGGTTGTTTATTTCAATGGAGAAAAGATTAAATTCCGTGGCGTCAACCGCCATGATTCTGATCCGGAGACAGGATTTGTAATCGATGTCCGGCAGATTAAAAAGGATCTGATGCTGATGAAGCAGCATAACTTTAATGCTATTCGTTCCAGCCATTATCCAAATGCACCATATTTTTATCAGATGTGCGATGAATATGGATTTATGGTGATTGACGAGGCGGATATTGAGGCACATGGACCATTTATGCTGTACCGGAAGGAAGACACAGACCAGAATCGTTTTCGTCGTTGGAATGAAAAGATTGCAGATGATCCGGCATGGGAAAAGGCAATTGTGGATCGTGTCCGGCTTATGGTACAGAGGGACAAAAACCGTCCCTGCATTGTAATGTGGTCTATGGGAAATGAAAGTGCATATGGATGCAATTTTGAAAAGGCACTTGCCTGGACAAAGAATTTTGACCCGGATAGGATCACACAGTACGAAAGTGCAAGATACCGTAATTATGATATTACCTATGATTATGACAATCTGGATCTTTACAGCCGGATGTATCCATCACTGCAGGAGATAGAAGATTATCTGAAAAATGATGGAAGCAAACCGTTTCTGCTGGTGGAATACTGCCACAGTATGGGAAATGGACCAGGAGATTTTGAAGATTATTTTCAGATGATTCATAAGGATGACCGTATGTGTGGAGGTTTTGTATGGGAGTGGTGTGATCATGCAATCGCACATGGAACGGCAGAAAATGGAAAGACCAGATATTATTACGGTGGGGATCATGGAGAAGCCATTCATGATGGCAATTTCTGTATGGACGGACTTGTCTATCCGGATCGTACACCGCATACGGGACTGCTGGAATATAAAAATGTCTATCGTCCGGTTAGGGTTGTGTCGTATGACTGGAAAAACGGACAGATAGTTCTTCACAATTATATGGATTTTGATGATTTGAATAATTATGTGGATATTTTCTATGAAATGACACAGGATGGAATAACGGTGGAAAAAGGAAAGCTGGCAAATGTTGTTGCAGCACCCCATAGCGATGCGATGGTGGAGTTGAAGCTGCAGGTTCCGAGTACCGGTAAGGTTTATCTGAAACTTATTTACCGATTGAAAAAGCAAATGCCATTGCTTAAACCAGGTCATGAATTAGGTTTTGATGAAATAAAGCTCGCAAATGAGGATGACAGAAATCGACAGGCTGTAAAGTGGCTGGAGCAGGAAAAAGAAGTCGGAGCTATTGATGTGAAGGAAAATGAACGGCAGGTTGTGTTACAGGCAAATGACTTTACTTATGTTTTTGATAAGCGTACCGGATTATTTGAGGATATGCAGTTTGCGGGAAGAAGTTATATTGACCATCCAATGGAATTGAATATATGGAGGGCTCCGACGGATAACGATATGTATATAAAAAAGGAATGGAAAAAGGCACATTATGATGCAGCATATACAAGAGCATACCGTATAGAAGTGCTTCAGAACAAGCATGGGGTCTTTATCATGGAGCATGTGGCAGTTGTAGCTGATACAGTACAAAAGATTTTGGATGTGGAAATGACATGGAAAATCAATGAGGATGGGAAAATAGAGGCGGTTATAGAGGCAGTAAAAGATAAAGAATTTCCGGAACTGCCAAGGTTTGGAATTCGGATGTTTTTGAATAAGAAAATGAATGAGGTTACTTATTTTGGAATGGGTCCACAGGAAAGTTACCGGGATAAACATCAGGCTTCTTGTCATGGATTATTCCGCTCTAAGGTGGCTCAGATGCATGAGGACTATATTCGTCCACAGGAGAATGGAAGTCATTATGACTGCGATTATGTAGAGATTACGAGTGGTCAATATGGAATTGCAGCAGTTTCAAATGATTCATTTTCGTTTAATGTTTCTGTTTACACTCAGGAGGAGTTAGAAAGGGCATTACACAATTATGAACTGGAAGAATCGGATAGCACCGTATTCTGTATGGATTATGCAATGAATGGTATTGGTTCAAATAGTTGCGGACCGGATGTTTTGGATAAATATCGGTTTGCTGAGGAAGCATTTCGATTTCAGTTTGAATTAATTCCATTTGTAAAAGGATAATACAAGACACTTGATAACCAAAGCAAATTTCCTGAGTAGATGATAAAGATTTTGTCCGGACAGTCAGACTCTTCTCAGGAAAAAACAATTAGAAAAGACAAAAATGACAAGACTACAGGGATTTCTAAACAATAAATAGTGAAGGAGCGATTCTTAATGGAGGAAAAGAAATATTTAAAATGGTACAACAAGATAGGATATGGATCCGGTGATATTGCAGGAAATGTAGTGTATGCATTTCTGACATCATTTGTGATGGTATATCTGACAGATACGATTGGATTGGCATCCGGAATAGTTGGAACACTGATTGCAGTTTCAAAATTATTCGACGGATTCACAGACATCTTTTTTGGAGCAATGATTGATAAGACGCATAGTAAGATGGGAAAGGCAAGACCATGGATGCTGTATGGTTACATTGGTTGTGCGATTACATTGGCAGCCTGTTTTGCAATTCCAACAAGTCTTGGCAGGACGGCACAGTATGCTTGGTTCTTTATCGCATATACGCTGTTGAATGGTGTGTTTTATACGGCAAATAACATTGCTTACTCTGCACTGACATCACTTGTTACCAAGAATAGTAAAGAGCGTGTGCAGATGGGTTCTTACCGTTTCATTTTTGCTTTTTCAACCAGTCTTCTGATTCAGGCGGTTACCGTTGGATTTGTTGAAAAATGTGGTTCAGATGCAGCAGCATGGCGTCTGGTTGCAATTATTTATGCAGTAATCGGATTAGTTGTGAATACTATTTCCGCATTATCTGTCAAAGAACTTCCGGAAGAGGAATTAAATGAAGGAAATACAACAAGTGAAGAGGAAAAATATGGGCTGGTTCAGGCATTCAAGCTGCTGGTAAAGAATAAATTTTACCTGATGATCTGTGGTACTTATATTTTACAGCAGTTATACAGTGCAATGATTGGTGCCGGTATTTATTATATGACCTGGGTTTTGAAAAACAAAAATCTGTTTGGACAATTTGCCTGGGCGGTAAACATTCCTCTTATCATTGCGTTAATATTTACACCAACACTGGTTGGAAAGTGGAATGGTATGTATAAGCTGAATTTGAGAGGTTACATCCTTGCCGTGATTGGCAGAGCCCTCGTTGTTGTTGCCGGATATATGGGAAGTATTCCTTTGATGATGGCATTTACAGCATTAGCAGCATTGGGACAGGGACCTTGGCAGGGAGACATGAATGCCGTGATTGCTTCATGCTCTGAGTACACTTATCTGACACAGGGAAAGCGTGTGGATGGTACAATGTATTCATGCACTTCACTAGGTGTTAAGATTGGCGGGGGTATTGGAACGGCAGTCGTAGGGTGGCTGTTAGAACTTAGTGGCTATGTGGGTACTCATGCCGTTCAGCCGCAGTCCGCATTGAATATGATGCAGTTTATGTATCTCTGGCTGCCACTGATCTTTGATGTACTTATTATGTTTATTCTTTCCAGAATGAATGTGGAAGAGACAAACGCAAAGATTAAAAAAGAAAAGGGAATTACAGTAGAAACCGCTCAGCAGTAATGAGCAGAAAATAGTAAAATGAAAAGGACCATTTCACATTTGTGAAGTGGTCTGCTTTTTCAGTATTCAGTTTTCACAAATAGTCCTTTTAGCCGGCTTATGCATGATATACATATTCAAAGTATTCTTCGTAGAAAGCTAAAAGGTTGTTCATATAATTTTTGAATTTGCTCATTTTGTATTCCTCCTTTTCTTGTTTGCAAATTCATTATAGGATAGGCTGGATAAGAATGCTTGCCAAATTAAAATAAAATATAGACAAATATTGCAAAGAAAATCAAAAATCAAGTAATAAAGGGGAGATGTATCAATGCATTTGACATTTAAGGAAACAAAGGAAGAGGTATATGCGGCTCAAAGAGTGTCAAAACATATATCTCCACATTTACATAATGCATTGGAAATTGTGTGCGTAACGGAAGGAACACTTGAGATAGGAGTGGGGCAGGAATTATATCATATGGAAAAGGGTGATATCGGATTTGTCTTTTCTGATATTATTCATCATTATCAGGTGTTTTCAGAAAAAACAAGCAGGGCAGATTATATTTTGGTTCCATCTTCTTTTGCAGGAGTATTTAAAGATAAAATACAAGGATATGCTCCTAAATATCCGGTTATTCGTGCGAAACAGATTGAACCGGATGTTTATAATGCAATTCAGGCGATTATCCAAATGGAAGAAAAAGAACCTATGATTGTTCAAGCGTATATTCAAATTGTGTTGGCAAGATGTATAGGAAAAATGGAACTGGTGGAAAAAAGTTGTGTGGGAAGCGATGATTTGATATATCGAACGGTATCTTATGTATCAGGAAATTTTAGGAAAAAATTTTCTTTAGAGGAGATGGCACATGATCTCGGAGTAAGTAAATATGTCTTGTCACGAGTGTTTTCTAAAACATTTCACCGCAATTTCAATCAGTATCTTAATGATGCCAGACTGAGCTATGCCTGTACAAGGTTAGTGAATTCAGGAGATACAATTCTTGACATCTGTTTGGATAGTGGTTTTGACAGCCAGAGAACATTTAATAGAGTGTTTAAGGAACGCTATAGAATTAATCCGAGCGAATATCGAAAATTAAAAAGATAAGATATATTTCTTTGAGGAGAAAAGCGATGTATTTTCATAAGCGGATGCGACAGATTAATAACGATTTGCCGCATCTTTTTGAAGTTGATTGATTTTTAGGCACTATGTAGTGTTAATTGTGCCACAATAAAGTTCGTGCTTGAGGTAATTATGCCGATATATGTTAAGAAAGCAGACAAATGAATTTATAATGTGGAGATAGACAAGGAGGTTACTTTATGTCAAAAATTGCAGATTATGCATTCTTATTTCAAAAATCATTTGGACAAACGGCGCAAAATCCAATAGGGAGTTTTCGACTTTCAAAGCTTAATAGTAGTGCGGTACAATCACAGTTGAAAGCGGCAGGCATTAACACAAATAGTAAACAGTACCAAAAGGTTATAAGTAAGATGATGAAAGATGGTAATGGAATGATGTATACGAATCCATTAGCTATAAAGAATCTTATGAAGAACTATGATAAAGACGGGGACTATATTTCTCCGGTAACTGGTCTTGCTGGTATGGATGCAACGGATATTCCGATTTCTAAGAGACATGTGATTATTGATATTTCTGAAAAAAGCAGACAGGAAATGTTTGACAATGCGAAAAGAGAGTTTCTTGAAGAAAATGGAATTGCAAATGGAGATACCACCAAGCGCTCAGATGTGTTTTATCATTATCAAAAGAGTGTTCAAAAACAAGATAGATTAAAGGGAACCTGGACTTTAGAACAATATGAGAGACAGTATAACAAAGCTTTTTATAATGCGGCAAAGGCAGCAGATCCGACATGGAAACCTGGAAAGGAGATAAAAACAGGTGCGTTGGATGGAATTACAAGAGAAGAAATTGACAACTCATTGACTGTAACGATGGGACAGTATGGAGAAACATTTAAGCGAGGCTTTGATATGAAATTGTAAAAATACAAAGTATATATCGGTGCTTTAGAGGTTGATTTTAGAATAAATGACTGATAATACTTGATTATCAGTCATTTAGGGACAGAAGTTAAAAATTGAATTTATTTCGAGGATATTTTGTGGATAATATATTTTTTTGACATTTGCATTTCCTATTTGCATTTTACGCTCTTTTGCACCTTTACCATATATAAGTACAATAGTATCATTGAAGTTGACATCGGAAGGGGTAAGGTTGCATAGTTCTGATATGCGCATTCCTGTTGAAAATAAAAGCTCGGTAACTGCAATATCTCGAAGAGCCTTTTTTCTCTTATATGATGTGGTGGCAGAAGTATATTGATTATAAATGGTAGCCAGAAAGATTTCTAAAGTTTCTAGAGGGATTGTTTTGGGAAGAGTAATTGGTTCTCTAAAACGTATTTCGACTTTATCGAATGGATTCTGATTAATAATTTCTTTAAATTTGCAATAGTGAAAGAATGCCTTTAAAGATGCAATTTTGCGTTTGGCAGATTTGGGCTTATAGGAAGAATGTAGGTGTACGATATAAAAATGTAATAGTATATGAACTGATATGTGGTGCAAGATGTATATTTTGAAGGGAAGAGAAAGCATAGTGAATAAGCTTTCTCTTTTTGAATGCAGGAAAAATATTCCGATAAGCCGTGATAAATTCAATATTTGTAACGGAACAAATAGTCTACCATTTTTCAAAACCTGCTTTTATAATTTAGATGTGTCCACACAGAAAAACATTTCTTCTGGGGGAGCACGACAATTAAATATGATGATTTCACTGGACATAGGGAACAGTTACGCATTGCGCCGTGCCGCAGATGCGCCAGGATCGGTAAGGATGAATTGATGGAGAGGAAATATACATATGATCAATCTGCCTGATGTGAGATGCCGGGAGCGATAATATCCATGCAAAAGAGGAATTGTGGTGATTCCGTGGTTGCGACTGTTCTACGATAATGATACTACATTTATATTTTTTACGACAAAAGAAATGATGAAGTTGTTGCATCTCGAAAATAAGAAGATTAACAAGATGCTGAAGGAACTAGAGACACATAAACTGATTTATCGAAGACATCAGGGATTAGGAAAGCCGAATAAGATATATGTGTATGATTTTGTTGTTGGGTATGAGAGCGGCATGACAATGGTAGAAATTGCGAAGCGGAACAATGTTAGTGAGAGGACGATTTATAGGTATAAAGCGTATTATAACAAAATGAAGAAAAAAGAGGAATAGACCATTTTACTGATGTCAGTAAAATGGTTGCTCTGGGGAGTGGAGCAAATAGAGAAGTAGAAGATTATATGCTTACCCGTTATGCATGTTATCTTATCGCAGAGAATAGAGATTCTCGAAAAGAACAGATTGTTTTTGCACAAAGCTATTTTGCAGTTCAAACCAGAAAGCAGGAATTGATAGAAGAAAGAATTTCTTACATTGAAAGAACTGAGGCAAGAGGAAAGCTTCGAGAATCTGAAAAACGACTGTCTCAAAATATATATGAATATGGAGTAGATGATGCTGGATTTGGACGTATCCGATCTAAGGGGGGATCAGGCTTTATTTGGAAGATTCACTACAAAACAAATGAAAGAACATTTAGGAGTGCAAGAAAAAAGGCCGCTTGCAGATTTTTTGCCAACACTTACTATTGCTGCAAAGAACCTTGCAACTGAAATGACAAATTATAATGTTGAAGAAGAATTACAGGGTGAGACGGCTATTACTATTGAGCATGTTGAAAATAATATGTCAGTCAGGGATATGCTGGGGCAGAGAGGTATTAAGCCAGAAAATTTACCCGCATCGGAAGATATTAGAAAATTAGAACATAGAGTAAAGAGAGAAGAAAAGAAATTAGCTAAGCAGTCGGGAAAATTGACAAATGAATAAATTGGGAGGTTAGGTTATTGAAAAAGAAAACAAAATGCTACATATTTCAAATTAGCTACAGCGAAAATAATTCAATTATGATACAAATTGAATAAATCACATTTCCGTGATATACTTTCACTATATTTGTTGGCAAAATAATGGAGAGCTGATATGGTAGTCGGTTATAAAAAATTATGAATACATAGTTGATATATCAGAATGTACTCTCGGTATCTTCTCAAAACGAGTCATTTCGG
>UMFS01018089.1_pt1 | contig 38395 bp, 28 predicted proteins | sample 1965071 | NCBI WGS metagenome assembly UMFS01 (sample SAMEA4836052, study PRJEB28245) | human gut metagenome | biome: gut microbiome; material: fecal sample | place: Denmark | collected 2008
CATATCACATGTTGTTTTTCGTGTCAACAGTGATTCTAAAATAATTCATTCTGCATAATTTGTTCTGAAAAATTTATTCTGTAAAAAATTATTCCGGGTAGCCACGATTATTTTAAAAAGTTAGCCACTCCGTACAAAGATTAGCGGTAAAATACATTGACACAGCCCATGTCATTTGATATATTTTTTAGAAGCAAAGGCGATTAATTAAATACACACTACCTCTGAGGGAGTAGTTCGCGTATCATTACATATACGTGGTTTGTCAACAGACCGGTCAATAGACCTGGCAAACATTAAAGAATGAGACTCAAGTATGCAGCACACAATAAAGCTATATAAGCCATAAATTATAGCTTTATAAGGTTTCGTGCCTGCATGCGAGGGTCTCATTTTTTCATATGCATATTGCAGAATTAATTACAAAATCAGAGACAGCCCGGTACAAACGAAAATTTAATCGCAGCACATTAGGCAAAAGGGAGAAAAATATGGTATTATTTATTGAAATCCTGCTCATAGGAGTAGGTTTGTCAATGGACGCCTTCGCAGTATCCATCTGCAAGGGACTTGGAATGACAAATGTAAACAGAAAGCAGGCGCTGACAATCGGTCTGTATTTCGGAGGATTTCAGGCGCTCATGCCGTTTATCGGATATATGCTGGGCATCCGCTTTGAGAAGTACATCACAAGCATTGACCACTGGATAGCATTCATCCTGTTAGGATTTATCGGTGGAAAGATGGTTTATGAGGCAGTAAAGGAAAAGGATGATGACGCGGTCGTGGAAAAAGACCTGGCGCTCAATCAGGGAGAGATGCTTCTGCTTGCAATTGCGACAAGCATCGATGCGCTTGCAGTCGGAATTATGTTTGCATTTACCTATGACAGCTTAAACATCTACTGGGCTATTGCAATCATCGGACTTACAACCTTTGTGCTCTCAATCATCGGAGTCATAGTCGGAAACTTTTTCGGCAATAAATATAAAAAGAAATCAGAGATAGCCGGAGGAATCATTCTCATACTCATAGGTGTGAAGATATTGCTTGAGCACCTGGGAATTATAAGCTTTTAATGAGCGTGTTATGATATGACATAAACTGTGGCTGGGAATACATTTCAGATACTATAAGAAATGAAATAATATAGAATACAAAAATAAAAAAATGGAGGAATCAACATGGAAAATTTCATCAATAATGCACCGTTTATAGTGGTGCTGCTCTGCCTGATAGTGGGCTTTGTGTTTCTGGTAAAGGGCGCAGACTTGTTCGTGGAGGGCAGCTCAAGCGTGGCAAAGCGCTTCAAGGTGCCGTCACTTATCATTGGACTGACAATTGTTGCGATGGGAACCTCACTTCCTGAAACAGCGGTCAGTGTGGCAGCATCCATAGCACACAATAATACGCTTGCAGTCAGCAACGTGACAGGCTCAAACATATTTAACCTCATGGTAGTAATCGGTGTGTGCGCTTTGATGACACCGGTCGTGGTGGACGGAGCATCCTTAAAAAGGGACTTCCCGTTCTCGATGATATGTGCCATTTTACTTCTTGTCATGGGAACAATCGGCATGACACTCGGCAGAGTGGACGGAATAATACTGCTCGGCTGCTTTGCAGGATATATTTTCTACCTTATCAGACACACATTAAAGCAGAACAGGCAGTCATCAGATGAGGAGGTCGATGAGATACCTCTCATCTCAATGCCAAAAGCAGTGATTTTCATTCTAATCGGAGCTGTCGGCATCGCAGTAGGTGGAGATGTCGTAGTAGACAGTGCAAGCCGCATAGCGATTGACCTTGGAATGAGCCAGACACTCGTCGGACTGACCATCGTATCTATCGGAACATCGCTTCCGGAGCTTGTGACATCAATAGTCGCAGCCAGAAAAAATGAGGTCGATATGGCGCTCGGAAATGCCGTCGGCTCATGTATTTTCAACATACTAATGGTGCTTGGAATTGCATCAGCCATCAGCCCGATAGCATTCATACAGGAAAATATCATAGATATTATAGTGCTTGTGGTATTTTCACTCATCGTGTGGATTATGGCATGGACAAAGCGTGAGATAAAAAGAGGCGAGGGTATCGTCATGCTGCTAATGTATGCGGCATATACAGCGTATATTATTATACGATAGGGTAAAATAGATAAAAACAGGTGCACAGATGGTTAAAGTCTGTGCACTTTGTATTATAATCAAATGATATAAACATTAATGTTATTGAGGAATCAAAAATACAGATAAACTTATTCTAGTTGACTTACAACAGTTGACAATTTAAAAGCCACATGCTACTCTAGAAATGTATGAGATAAAAGCGACGAAAAAGAGAGTACTTTTATGGCAGATTTACAGAGAAATCCCACACAGGCTGAGAGGGGATGACCTAAAGTAGGAGGAACATGGCTTTGGAGCAGCAGTATCGAACCATTGGCTAGATATTGACAGGAACCGCCTGTTATAGCGGAAAGAGGCGCAGCAGTGCCGGCAAAAGATGCCGGATGATTTTGATAGCTGCGTGAAGAGAAGTGGTACCACGATATAATCGTCTTCTTGGGAGTTTTCTCCTGAGGAGGCGTTTTTTAGCGTATAAAAGAAGTATGATGAGCATAAAGAACGCGCAAACTTGTTTGCATAAGTGCTTTAATAACTGTTCAGACGCAAGCTTGACACCGCGCTGTCAAGCTATGCGCCATAGTGTTAATTATTGTGTGATTACAGCCCCGCCTCGTAGAGGCATTTTAAATGGGCTGTAATCGTTGCTGGTCACACTGTTAGGTGTGAACAGTAACGTGCTTTATGCGAAATCAGACGGCATAAGTTATGTATTTATACGCATTTTAAGAAAATCAGGAGGAAACTAAATTGGCAAACAAAGGTAAATATTACATGACAACAGCCATTGCGTACACATCAGGCAAGCCTCATATCGGAAACACATATGAGATCATCCTTGCAGACGCAATCGCCAGATACAAGAGAGCAGAGGGATACGACGTATATTTCCAGACAGGAACAGATGAGCACGGACAGAAAATCCAGGAAAAGGCTGAGGCAGCCGGAATTTCACCGAAGGAGTATGTAGATCAGATTTCAGGTGAGGTAAAGAGAATCTGGGATCTGGTAAATTCATCATATGACAATTTTGTCCGCACAACAGATGAGGACCATGAGAAATGTGTAAAGAAAATTTTCAAGAAGCTTTACGATCAGGGCGATATCTACAAAGGCTCATACGAGGGACTTTACTGTACACCATGTGAGTCCTTCTGGACAGAGTCACAGCTCGTGGATGGAAAATGCCCGGACTGCGGACGTGAGGTACAGCCTGCGAAGGAGGAGGCATACTTCTTCAAGATGAGCAAATATGCAGACAGACTCATCGACTACATCAACACACACCCTGATTTCATCCAGCCGGTTTCAAGGAAAAACGAGATGATGAACAACTTCCTGCTTCCGGGACTTCAGGATCTTTGCGTATCGAGGACATCATTCAGCTGGGGAATTCCGGTAGATTTCGATCCAAAGCATGTAGTGTATGTATGGCTTGATGCCCTCACAAACTATATCACAAAAATCGGTTACGATCCTGACGGATCATCAGAGCTTTTCAAGAAAAACTGGCCTGCAGATCTGCACCTTATCGGAAAAGATATCGTGCGTTTCCACACTATTTACTGGCCTATTTTCCTTATGGCACTTGACCTTCCGCTTCCAAAGCAGGTATTCGGACATCCATGGCTGCTTCAGGGCGGTGACAAGATGAGTAAGTCAAAAGGAAACGTTATCTACGCAGACGATATGGTCAGACTTTTCGGCGTAGATGCCACACGTTACTTTGTGCTTCATGAGATGCCATTCGAGAACGACGGAATCATCACATGGGATCTTGTAATCGAGAGATTCAACTCAGACCTTGCAAACATACTTGGAAACCTTGTAAACAGAACAGTTTCCATGAGCAATAAATATTTTGACGGCATCGTAAAGAGCACAGGCGCAACAGGCGATGCAGATCAGACTGCCATTGACGCAGATCTTAAGGCTGTTGTTACCGGCACAAGAGATAAAGTGGCAAAGAAAATGGAAGGACTTCGTGTGGCAGATGCCATCACAGAGGTATTCGCACTTTTCCGCCGCTGCAACAAATACATCGATGAGACAACACCTTGGGTGCTTGCAAAGGACGAGGCACAGCAGGATCGTCTTGCTGAGGTGCTTTATAACCTCACAGAGTCTATCACAATCGGAGCAAGCCTGCTTCATTCATTCCTGCCTGAGACAGCAGAAAAGATTGTGGCACAGCTTAACACAACACTCCGTGAGTTCGATGACCTTGACAAATTTGGTCTTTATGAGAGCGGCACAAAGGTTACAGACAAACCTGAGATTCTCTTCGGCAGATTAAAGGCAGAGGATGTGATGCCTGAGGTAGAGAAAATCCAGGCGGTACAGAAAGCAGAGTTTGAGGCTGAGCAGGCTAAGCTTGCTGCAGTTGAGGGTAAGGCAGCATGTGGCTGTGGTGCAGGTGAAAATGCCGCAGATGGTGCAGATCTTGAGCCTATGGATGTGGAAGCAAAGGAAGAAATCACATTTGATGATTTCGAAAAGCTCCAGTTCCAGGTTGGTGAAATCGTAAAATGTGAGGCAGTTGCGAAGTCAAAGAAGCTTCTCTGCTCACAGGTAAAGATTGGAAACCAGACAAAGCAGATAGTATCAGGCATCAGAAAGTACTATTCTCCTGAGGAGATGGTAGGCAAGAAGGTAATGGTTCTCGTAAACTTAAAACCGGCTAAGCTCGCAGGTGTTTTATCAGAGGGAATGCTGCTGTGCGCAGAGGATGCAGAGGGCAATCTCGCACTTTTGACACCGGAGAAACCAATGCCGGCAGGAGCACCTATCGAATAGGACGTAAGCGACGAGAAGTACTGAATTTAAGGCAGACGTAAAATCGTGCTTGCATGATTTTATGTCTGGCTAAATTCAAGTTCGGCGACCGCCGAACCATCCCGGAAATCCTTGATTTCCGGGATAGGTACTTCTATCAGAAATAAGCTATAATATATCTCAAAAAATGCACTTTATTGAGCAGGGAAAGGAGTCTCATATGGAATATTTTGATATAGTGGACGAGCAGGGAAATCCAACAGGACAGACCGTAGAGCGCAAGCAGGCGCACAGAAACAATATACTTCATAGGACTGCGCATGTCTGGATAGTCAGACGCCGTGGAAATTCCGTACAGATACTTTTGCAGAAAAGGTGCATGGAAAAAGACTCCTTTCCGGGCTGTTATGACATATCAAGTGCGGGACACATACCGGCCGGTGTGGACTATATACCGTCTGCACTCAGAGAGCTTAGGGAGGAGCTGGGCCTTACAATAGATCCGGCACAGCTTATCGACTGTGGACTGCACAGACACCATGCAGATGAGGTGTTTCACGGAGAGAGATTCCTGGACAACCAGATAAGCAAGGTGTTTCTTCTGTGGCTCGATGTGGACGAAGCGGACATCACCGTGCAGAAGGAGGAAATCGACTCTGTAAAGTGGTTTGATTATGCAGAGTGTAAGCAGGACGTGATAGACGGCACGATTCCAAACTGCATAGATGTGGCGGAGCTTGAGATGCTTGAGCCACACTTTGTAGAATGAAATTTTTGTGAAATAATCATAAAAATATATTTTACGTTAAATCAAATTGGGAGGATACTATGAAATCAACAAAAGACTCTCTCTTAGAGGATATCAAGGCAGAATTTGCCGAGGTCAATGCCATGATGGAGGCGCTCGAAGCAAAGGAGCCGGAGGATGAGGCGAGTGAAGCCTACGATAAGTGGATTGAGGAGTGTGAGCAGCTCGCCATCGAGTCAGAATCACTCATGACACTTATAGATTACAAGATGACACAGGGACTGTAGAGGGATATCATATTATACAAATACAATCACCCGGATATAGATAAATTGCTATATCCGGGTGTTTTTTATAAAGAAAAACTTCAAAAAAATGAAATTAAATATATAAAAAATTGTACAAACCGTGTTATACTTTATACGTTACACTAAATTCAGGTAGGAGAAAAAGATGTTATCAGTAATAGAAAAAGTCAATGACGTGGTCAACAATTTTATCTGGGGCGTGCCTGCGATGATATGTATCATAGGTGTCGGGCTGCTTTTGAGCTTCAGAACGGGATTTATTCAGATTAGAAAGTTTCCATATGCGATGAAGGTTACGCTTGGCAGGATGCTCAAAAAACGTGAGGCATCCGACGGAGCGCTCACACCGTTTCAGGCAGTGTGTACGGCACTTGCGGCGACGGTCGGTACAGGAAATGTGGCAGGAGTTGCGGGAGCCATCGCGATAGGCGGACCGGGAGCGGTGTTCTGGATGTGGATTTCAGCACTTCTGGGCATGTGCACCAAGTTCTCGGAGGTCACACTTGCTGTACATTTTCACGAGAGAAATGCAAACGGCGACCTGGTAGGCGGACCTATGTACTATATTAAAAACGGTCTTAAAAAGCACTGGCACTGGCTGGCATATCTGTTCTCAGCGTTTGGCGTGCTCACCGTGTTCGGTACAGGAAACGCTACACAGGTAAACACCATAACCACAGCGATTGATTCAGCTTTATATAATTACGATATAATTTCAAAAGAATCGGCATCAACGCTCAATCTCATATTAGGAATAGTGCTTGCCGCTCTCATTGCGCTTATTCTGCTTGGAGGAATCAAGCGTATAGGCCAGGTTACTGAAAAGCTTGTGCCATTTATGGCAGTGATGTATATTCTGCTGGCACTTGGAGTAGTAATCATCAACTTTAAAGCTATACCGGGCGTATTCGGAGCCATAATAGAGGGCGCGTTCAATCCGTCAGCAGTGACAGGCGGAGCAGTAGGAAGCTTTTTTATGAGCATGAAAAAGGGAGTTTCCAGAGGAATTTTTTCAAACGAAGCAGGTCTTGGAACAGGCTCTATCGCACATGCCTGTGCAGACACCAAAAAGCCTGTAAAGCAGGGTTTCTTTGGCATATTTGAGGTGTTTGTGGACACTATCGTGATATGTACACTCACAGCGCTTGTCATACTTTGCAGCGGAGTTTCTGTGGGCTATGGAGAAGCAGCAGGCGCAGAGCTTACCATCAGCGGATTTACATCCACCTACGGCGGCTGGGTATCAATCTTTACAGCGGTTGCCATGTGCTGTTTTGCATTTTCAACCATCATAGGCTGGGGGCTTTACGGAACCAGATGCATAGAGTTCTTATTCGGAACTAAGGCAAATAAGCCGTTCATGGTAGTATATTCGCTTGTTGCGATAGTCGGTGCGACAATGAACCTCGGACTGATGTGGAGCATAGCGGAGACCTTCAATGGCCTTATGGTCATACCAAACCTTATCGCAGTATTTTTGCTTTCGGGTGTAGTTGTAAAGCTGGTGAAGGAATATTTTGCCGGCGAGGGAGCTGCATCTACCTTGAAGAATAGCCGGGAAGAGGCAAAAAGAACATTTTTATAGAATATGAGGGTATAAGTCATTATGGAAAATAAAACTGATTCATCGTTTGAAAGAAGCATAATATTCAGAGTAGTTGCAATTATAGTGTGTATAATTATTGCAGGTAGTTCATTTTTTGGACTTGCAAAAAGCTATTCATCGCCTGAGTCAAAAATAAACAAAGAAACTATAAAGTATCTCGATGAAAAGAAAACAACTGCATTGGAGCTGAGCGCAAGTGCTACAGCAGTTTCAACACTTATTACATTAGCGCCGGGAGATGACGGAACTCCTGTTGCAAATAAATTAATGGATCTGGCAGGATATTTTCTGATTGTTGTTTCAGCAATATATCTTGAAAAATATCTGTTGACTATTTTGGGCGCACTGACTTTCAAATGGCTTATTCCGGTATCAATGCTCGCGTTGGCAGTATATTTTGGAAGCAAAAAGGAGCTCTTTTGGAAAATAGGTGTAAAAATATTCATTTTTGGTCTGGCAATATATGCGGTTATTCCGGTAAGCGTGCATGTCTCAAAAATGATTTACAGTACATATCAGGAGTCAATTGATGCGACAATCGATGAGGCAAATGATTTAGCGGATGAATCAGAAGCATCAAAGGATGATGATAAGGATAGCAAGAAGAGTAAGGACTCTGAAAGCAGCTTTATAGATAAGGCGAAGGATGCGGTAAACAGTGTGAAAAATACATTGTCAGTTACGGCAGATAGTGTAAAGAACATGGTCAACAAGTTCATTGATGGACTGGCAGTGCTTATAGTTACAACGTGTCTTATTCCTGTACTTGTGATAGTATTTTTTATCTGGCTGGTGAAGCTTGTATTGGGAAGTGCGATATCATCGCCGGGAGCTGTAGCGATGAGGAGAGGAAAGGATAAATAGGAACAGTAATTGCCCCGGCCTATGTGTGTTGGGGCATGATTTTTATATGACAGGGGAAAGTAGATGTATCTTGTATCTGTATATTTTGACAAGACGGCAGTTCATATTTTACAACGATATATAAATAAAATAGCTGAGAAAACAGGTAATTCATTCATGGTGGATAACAATGTACCGCCACACATGACGATATCGGCAATAGAAGCCCGAAGTGAAAATGCTTTATTGGGAGCAATGGATAATCTGCGAAATTCACTGTTTAATGGGACGATTAGCATTGTGTCAGTTGGACAATTGCTGCCATATGTATTTTATGCCACGCCGGTGCTTAACGGATATTTACAGGATTTATCGGAAAAAGTATTTGATGAGGTGAAAAGCATTCCGGAATCTACAGTGAGCAGATATTACAAGCCAATGAGCTGGCTGCCACATATTACACTTGGAAAGACACTGACAAAGGAACAGATGCAGATGGCATTTTCAGTAATGCAGGAAAGCTTTGTGCCTTTTGAAGCGGCAATTACGGAGATTGGACTTGCCAGAGTTAATCCACATAGAGATGTGGTGCGATGGGAGTTAAAACAGCAGCAATAAAGCCACAGATAAACCGGTTTTTTGAAAGGATAATAAACATGATAATAGATAGAGAACGAGTAAAAAACACATTCGCAGAGTACACATCAGGATATAATGCCACAGACCCAAAGATTAAGCTTAAAATAGACCATACCTATAGGGTAGCGGAGCTTTGCGAGCTGATAGCAAGGAATTTAAAGCTTGATGAATATGAGACAGATGTGGCATGGCTCACAGGGATGCTGCATGATGTCGGAAGATTTGAACAGATTAAGTGCTATAACACATTTAACGATGCACTGTCTGTTGATCATGCCAATTTTGGAGCCGACCTGCTGTTTAAGGAAGGACTTATCGACACATATGTGGATGGATTTCATGATGATAAATACGGCACAATTGTTGAAAATGCGATAAGAAATCACAGCGCTTTCAGGATAGATGAGAGGCTTGACGAGTATACGGTTATGTTTTGCAATATACTAAGGGATGCTGATAAGGTGGATATTTTCAGGGTAAATGTAGATACTCCGGCAGAGGATATATATAATGTGACAACGGAGGAACTGAAAAATTCGCAGGTGAGTCCTGAGGTTATGGCAGCCTTTGATGAGAGGCATGCGGTACTTCGTTCCTGTAAAAAGACCGCGGTAGACCATGTGGCAGGGCACATTGCACTGACATTTGAGCTGGTTTATCCTATCAGTCTTCAGATAGCAAAAGAGCGTGGATATCTTGACAAAATGATGGCATTTGAGTCGGATAATGAGGTTACAGGAAAGCAGTTTGAAGAGATAAGAGCGAAGCTAAACGAATACGTTGAGTCAGTCAAACCATTATAGTGACTAATGCAGGGCAGATGAAAATAGTTTTGCATTCTTCTTGTGTAACGAAGCTGGAGATTATTGCGGTTTTTGCCATGGAAGCTTCTTTTTAACATTCTGGATGTCGGGCATGACATGTTATCTTGCAAGTATTATCACAGATGAAAAATATAATGACAAGCTTACTTCTGTGTGCTACAATCAACTCAAAGCATTATATTTCTGTAAATACGACACCACAGCATATTTTTCCGGTGTGTATCACTTTGAAGAGGGCAGACCACTTCGCATTTTTCGACAAAGACATGGAAATTTTCAATGCTTTATGTTACCAGTTAATAGCAGGAAAATTGAAATGTCAGATGTGAAAACATTGCGAGAAAAGCGGGGTGTGGGGATTTTGCCGGCTTTTATATTAGCATACAGTATTTTAATTCGATTTCGAATTTTCCTGCTCACACAAGAAGAGGAGGTTAATTTGGGTACAAAGGACTCGAAGGCGAAGGAGTATTTGTCAGACAATACGAGGTTCAGTGAAATCTGCAATTATGTATTGTTTGACGGTGAGAAGGTTATCAAACCGGAGAATTTAAAGGAATGTGACACCACAGAGGTGTTATCAGTTTTCGGTATTGATAGGAAGCAGATTGTTAAGCAGAAATGGAGAGATTTGCTAAAGGGGGTGTCTGTAAAATATACAGAATCAGTATACATCGTACTGATGGGGATAGAGGCACAGACAGATGTTCATTATTCGATGCCGGTTAAGACCATGATTTATGATGCCATGAATTATGGAGAACAGGTCAACGAGGCGAAGAAGCAACATCAGAAAAACAAAGATTATAAATCATCAGATGAGTTTTTATCAGGGTTTACACATGAGGATAGGCTGACACCGGTGATTACAATTACATTATATCTTGGAACAAAAAACTGGGATGGTCCAAGAAGTCTTGTTGAGATGATGCCTCATATGGACGAGAGATTTCGGCCATTTATCAACGATTACAGGATTAATCTGTTGAATCCACTGGAGATTACGGATTTTTCCAAGTTCAAAACAGGACTGAGACCACTGTTTGAAGTGTTGAAAAATGCGTCAGATGAGGGAAAGCTGAATGATTTAATTACAAAAGACGAAACCTTTACAAGGGTTGACGTTGAGACAGTAGCAGCTATCAATCTATTTGTAGGAACTGACATTAAGTATGATGAAAAGGAAGAGGTGGTAAATATGTGTAAGGCATGGGATGATCATAAAAAACTTGGCATTCAGGAGGGTATGAAGCAAGGAATACAACAAGGAATGAAACAGGGAAGATGTCTTGAAGTATATTCGCTTGTTCAGGATGGTATATTAGACCCTGAGGTAGGGGCAAGTAGAGTAAGTATGTCATTAGATGACTTCGCAGACGCAATGCAAAAAGCAGGCTACAAACTTCCTGAGATGGTGTAGTATAATAGCTTAAAAGTATAGAAATTGCCCCAACTGATTTGTGTTGGGGCATGATTTTTATATGACAGGGGCAGTAGATGTATCTTGTATCTGTATATTTTGCCATGCAGGTGCTTAATAGATATTTGCAGGAATTTATTTTAGATATGAAAAGGAATAATTGATGAATTATATAGGCACACAGAATTTTGAAACAAAACGATGCTTTTTACGAAGAATCAAACTATCCGATTATACTATGATGTATGAAAATTGGGCTAAGTATGATGAAGTTTGCAGATACTATCCATTTAATCCTGTTGATGACATAGAAATATATAGGGACAAGGTAAAGCATTGGATATCTAATTATGAGTCGGATTCATATTTTCATTGGGTAATTGAGTGGAAAGAAACGGGAGAATTGATAGGAACAATTAATTTGGGAAATGTGGAAGAAGCATGTCATATGTGTGATACATGCTATATGCTGTCTCCCGGATTTTGGAATAAAGGCATTATGACAGAAGTATTGGAGGCTGTCTTAGATTATGCCTTTGATAGAGTTGGATTTAACAGAGTTCAGGCAGAAGTATTCTATGGAAATGATGCTTCTTCTGCGGTATTAAAGAAATGCGGCATGGTGTTAGAAGGCGTGGCCAGACAAAAATACTATAAAAATGGTGAGTATATTGATACCGCTTTATGGGCAATTATTGCAGGTGATAGGTTATATTGAGACAAGAACTGATATTAAGTATGATAAAAAGGAAGATGTGGTAAATATGTGTAAGGCATGGGATGATCATAAAAAGCTTGGCATACAGGAAGGGATACAACAAGGTATGCAATATTGATAGCTTGGAATGATTTTTACACAAAAAAATACAAAAAAATACAATTTATCAGGTTGACCGGATAATACTTTTGTCATATAATCTAATCGAAAATAGTAATAATTACTAATTTAAGTAGAGATTATTAGCAGGAGGAACCTATCATGGACAAGAAGATTACAGACAGCATTATTTACATCGGCGTGGATGACAAGGACATTGATTTATTTGAGAGCCAGTATGTTGTTCCAAACGGTGTTTCATACAACTCATATGTGATTATGGATGACAAAATTGCAATCATGGATACAGCAGATGCAAGAGTTACGGATAAGTGGTTTGCCAATTTGAGAGAGGCGCTCGGCGACAGAAAGCCGGATTATCTCGTTGTTTCCCATTTGGAGCCGGATCATGCTTCCAATATTCAGAAGGTTGCAGAGGCATATCCTGATATGCAGATTGTAGGTAATGCAAAGACCTTTAACATGATGGGACAGTTTTTCGATATAGACTTAACGGACAGAAAGGTTGTAGTGGCAGAGGGAGATAAGCTTTCTCTTGGAAAGCATGAGCTTACATTCGTCATGGCTCCTATGGTTCACTGGCCGGAGGTTATGATGGAGTACGAGTCAACAGACAAGGTGCTTTTCTCGGCAGACGGCTTTGGTAAGTTTGGTGCGCTCGATACTGATGAGGACTGGACATGTGAGGCAAGACGTTATTACTTCAATATTGTTGGAAAGTATGGTGCTCAGGTGCAGGCAGTTCTCAAAAAGGCAGCAGGGCTTGACATTGAAAAGATTTGTCCTCTTCACGGACCGATTCTCACAGAGAACCTTGGCTTCTACATAGATAAATACAATACATGGAGCAGCTATCAGCCTGAGGATGAGGGAATCCTTGTGGCATGTGCTTCTATTCACGGCAATACAAAGAAGGCAGCAGAGCTTTTAGCAGAAAAGCTCAAGGCTACAGGTGTAAAGGTTGCATTTACAGACCTTTGCAGGGATGATATGGCAGAGGCTGTTGAGGATGCGTTCAGATACGACAGGCTTGTGCTCTGCGCATGCACATACGATGGAGGCATTTTCCCACCAATGGAGGATTTCTTACATCATCTCAAGGCAAAGGCTTATCAGAATCGTAAGATTGCCTTCGTGGAAAACGGTTCATGGGCACCTACAGCAGCACGCCAGATGAAGGCTATTGTTGAGGGCTTCAAGAATATTGAGTGTGTTGAGCCGGTTGTTACAATTAAATCTACTCTCAATGAGGCATCTGAAAAGCAGATGGATGAGCTTGTTGCAGCACTTACCAGATAGAATTATGGATTAACGAAGACCCGGACGTTTGTCCGGGTTTTTGTATTAAAGTATATATAAATATGCTATCATACAAACAAAGAAAAAAGCCATAATAGTACAATGTCAAATGAGGTAAACTATATGCAGCAGCGAATTACCATAAATCTTAACACAGATAGCAAAACAACCGACAAAACCACTATTCTTGAATACTGCCGCAGTCACGGCATTGCAGGGATAGAAACACCGTGCGGTGGAAAAGGAACCTGCGGCAAGTGCAAGGTGACGGTGGCAAAACCATACTATAAGGACGTGCTGGCCTGTCAGACGAAGATTTGTGACGGTATGGAAATTATTGTTGGAAGAAAAGAAAGCACCGGAACCAAAGAAGACAGCATGGTTGTTCTGACAAATGGAGAAAATGTATCGGAAAAATTTAATGAGCATGTGAATAGGAATGTTGAAGACACTCTGGCGGCCTGTGATATCGGAACCACAACAGTAGTCTGTTATCTGATTGATAAAGAGACAGGGCAGATTATCTCAACCAGAAGCGGTGCCAATCCACAGCGCAGCTTTGGAGCAGATGTACTTTCCAGAATTGATGCGGCAGCGAGGGCGGATGATAACGATAAAGCGAATGGCGGCCTGCAGATGATGCAGACACAGATAGTGTCACTGCTTAACGGCTGGATATCAGAAATGCTCACGGAATGTGGCAGAACTAAAGTAAGCCGGTTTTCAGTTGCCGGAAACACAGTTATGTGCCATCTGCTTATGGGAATTTCACCGGAAAAGCTTGGCAAGGCACCGTTTATGCCGGATGAATATTTTGGCAGGGAATATAATCCTTTGGATATAGGACTTGAGAATTGTCAAACCATGATTATATTTCCGGCTGTATCAGGCTTTGTAGGCGGAGATATCACGTCGGGTATGATGGAGACAGTGAACTGCAACGAGCTGACGCTATATCTGGATATTGGAACAAACGGTGAGATGGCGCTTGGAAAAGGCGACAGATATGTGTGCTGTGCCACCGCGGCAGGGCCGGCTTTTGAGGGTGCGCAGATTGAGCTGGGCATGCCGGCATCTAAGGGAGCCGTGGATAAGGTATGGCTGGAAGGGCGCAGAATTAAGTATTCGGTTATCGGAAATGACAGACCTGTGGGACTGTGCGGTTCGGGGCTTATCGATGCACTTGCTGTTCTTCTGAAAGCCGGAATCATAGATGAAAACGGCACGATTTTAAGCGGACAGGAGCTTCCTATACTGTTTAGGTCGTATGTGTTTGAGGTGGAAGCGGAGGAGACTGCACAGAGCACAGAGTCCTCTCTCGCCGTTCATATTGCACCGGGAGTCTACATTACGCAGGAGGATATCAGGAAGCTGCAGCTTGCGAAGGGCGCGATAGCCGCCGGAATAGAAGTATTGTTTAAGGAATATGGCTGTATGCCTTGTAATATTGATGTTCTCACATTTGCAGGAGGCTTTGGAAACTACATTGACAAAGCAAGTGCGGCGGCAATAGGATTGTTTCCACAGGAACTTTTGGACAAGGCAAAAGAAGTGGGAAATGCGGCAGGAAACGGAGCTGTTTCGGCAGCTTTATCGCAGGAAGCCTGGGAAAGAGCACTGGAGATAGGCGGGAATATGCGTTACATCGAGTTGGCATCGTATCCGCATTTCAATGAAATGTATGTGGAGCATATGAATTTTTAAATAATTGAAAAAAATATATTTTTACTTTATTGTTGAAGAAAATTGTCATATAATGACTTCGGGTGAGATTATATTTTTAAAAGAAAAGCTGATAGGGTGATCAGCATCAGGAGGAATATTAATGCGTAAAACAAAAATTATCTGTACTATTGGACCGGCCAGTGAACATGAGGATGTCCTCACCAGGATGATAAAGGCAGGTATGGATGTTGCCAGATTGAATTTTTCTCATGGCTCACATGAGGAGCATCAGGGCAAAATAGATTTAATCAAGAAGGTAAGACAGAAGCTTCATATGCCAATCGCAATCATGCTTGACACAAAGGGACCTGAGTATCGTATCAAGACCTTTGAGAATGGCAAAATAGAGCTCAAGGATGGAGATACCTTCACACTTACCACTGACGATATTGTAGGAAATCAGGAGAGAGTATCAGTAAACTATGAGAATTTGATCAGGGATTTAAAGGTTGGTGACCGTGTGCTTGTTGCGAACGGAATCATCATTCTGCAGGTCCGAGAGCTTAAAGGAAACGATGCAATCTGTGATGTTATCGCAGGCGGTACACTTTCAGACAGAAAGAGCATGAACTTCCCGAATAAGGTCATGAAGCATGCATATTTAAGCAAGCAGGACAAGGATGATCTGCTTTTTGGTATAAAAAACGAGGTGGATTATGTTGCCGCATCATTCGTTTCTACAAAGCAGGATGTAGCTGATCTGAGAAGCTTTTTGGATGAAAACGGTGGAGAGGACATTGATATCATCGCAAAGATTGAGAACCGTTCAGGTGTAGATCATGTGGAGGAAATCTGTGAGATAGCAAATGGAATCATGATAGCAAGAGGAGATCTCGGTGTTGAGATTCCGGGAGTTGAGGTACCGGCAATACAGAAGTATCTTATCAACAAGTGCCGTATGCTTGGTACACGCGTAATCACAGCAACAGAGATGCTTGAGTCCATGATTCACAATCCACGTCCTACAAGAGCTGAGCTTTCGGATGTAGCCAATGCTGTATACGACGGCTCATCAGCTATTATGCTTTCGGGAGAGTCTGCAGCAGGTAAATATCCTGTAGAGGCTGTAAAAAATATGGCAGAGACAGCAGAGTATACAGAAAAGCAGATAAACTACGGCAAGAGATTTGCCAATGCTGAGTTCCAGACAAAAAGCATAGTCGATGCCATTTCACATGCTACATGTGCCATGGCAATAGATGTGGATGCGAAATGTATCGTAGTCAGCTCGCTGACAGGCCGTACAGTGCGCATGGTCAGCCGTTTCCGCTGTCCTGTTGATATAATAGGCATGACAACCTCTGAAAAGGCATGGCGCAAGCTGAACCTGAGCTGGGGTGTAAAGCCGGTTCTGTGCGAGGAATACAACTCAATGGAGGTTATGTTCTACAATGCGATGAACGAGGCAAAGAGTGTCATGAAGCTCAAAAAGGGTGATCATATAGTGCTCACAGGAGGTCTTATCAATGGTAAGACAGGCAACACCAATGTAATTAAGGTTGAGACAGTTTAGTACATTTATACTATTGATTAAATCGTATATATGTCATATAATTCTTAACGATTAATAAAAACAATAAATTTAAAATAAACAATTTCGAGATGAAGTTTGCAGGAAAACGGCAGCGATTTTACATTATCAAAGCCTACCGAAGGAGTAAAACTCTCAGGTGCCGCAGCAGGCGGTGCAACTGTAAATGGATCGACTCTCTGGAGACACCCGCTTGGCGGGGGCCGAAGGTGCAACGTACGAATAGGAAGCAGTAGGAGTGCAGTGACTATGAATATATCATGGCACAGGCTGCTTCTCGTACGAATCTCTCAGGCAACAGGACGGAGAAGATATTGGACAGATATTCTTAAGATAATCTTCTTAATCCCATGTATCAGACTGTATATGCAGTGTATATGGGGTTTTTTATTTCAATTCACGTAAGTGCTGCTAAGCCTGCTTTTTCAATTGTTTCCAGATGAAATTATTTATATCAATAGTATTTGCTCAAAACACAAAGATCTTGTGTTTAGATAAAAAAGAGAGGCAGGAGTATTTCAATGTGGAACACAATCAACAATTTTCTTAGTGCAGTGGACAATTTCGTCTGGGGAGTGCCGCTCATGGTGCTCATCATGGCAGGAGGTATAATGCTCACAGTTCGTCTGGGACTTCTTCAGATGAGAAAGCTTCCTCTGGCACTAAAGTGGATGGTCAAAAATGAAGAGGGCGGCGATGGCGAGATTACGAGCTTTGGCGCACTCTGTACCGCGCTTAGCGCAACAATCGGAACCGGCAACATAGTCGGTGTAGCAACTGCAGTCGGTGCAGGAGGACCGGGAGCGCTTTTTTGGATGGTGCTTGCAGCCTTCTTTGGCATGGCAACAAAGTATTCAGAGGGACTTTTGGCTGTAAAATATCGTGTCATCGGCAAGGACGGACATAGTCTCGGCGGACCATTCTACTACATAGAGCAGGGAATGGGTGCAAAATGGAAATGGCTTGCAAAGATATTTGCATTTTTCGGCGTATGCGTTGGTCTTTTCGGAATAGGAACATTCAGCCAGGTAAACGGAATATCAAGTGCTGTAAACAACTTTTTTGACCCTAAAAACCAGCATACAGTAAAGGTTTTACCGTTCCTTGGTGAGTATTCATGGTCGGTTGTCATTGCTTCGCTTGTACTGGCATTCTGCGTGGCAGCAGTGCTTATCGGCGGAGTAAAGCGTATTGCAAGTGTCAGCCAGATAATAGTTCCTTTTATGGCTGTTATATATATTGTATTTGTGCTCGTGCTTGTGGTATGCAATATCACAGCGGTTCCGGCAGCGTTTGCTACAATAGTAAAGGCAGCGTTTTCACCGAAGGCCATAACAGGCGGTGCCGTGGGAAGCTTTCTTGTTGCAATGCAAAAGGGGGTTGCCAGAGGAATCTTTTCAAACGAGGCAGGACTTGGTAGTGCCCCGATTGCAGCGGCAGCAGCCCAGACAAAGGAGCCTGTACGTCAGGGTCTTGTCAGCATGACAGGAACCTTCATTGATACAATAGTTATATGTACACTTACAGGACTTTCCATCGTGCTCACAGGCGCATGGCAGGTTGACGGACTCGAGGGCGTGCAGGTTACTACATACGCATTCCAGAATGGTCTTCCTTTACCGAAAGAGTTATCAGCATTTGTACTTATGCTGTGTCTTGTATTTTTTGCCTTTACAACTATACTCGGTTGGGATTATTATAGTGAGCGGTGCTTAGAGTATTTGAGTGGCGGAAGGATGAAATATGTAAAGGTTTATCGCTGGATATATATACTTGCAGTTTTCATCGGACCTTATATGACTGTAAGTGCGGTGTGGACTATCGCTGATATCTTCAACGGTCTCATGGCTCTGCCAAATATGATAGCGCTGTTTGCTCTTAGTGGTGTTGTTGTTAAGGAGACAAGGCATTTCTTCGAGAGACATAGAAATGGAGAAATCGAGGATTAATTATGTTTTATATTTTGCGACATGGAAGAACAGATTGGAACGAGGAGCACAGACTGCAGGGTGAGGTGGATATCCCACTCAACGAAACCGGCAGGCAGATGGCTTACGATGCCGCAGAAAAATATAAGGATATAGATTTTGACATATGCTACTGCTCCCCGCTTAAGAGAGCACAGGAGACGGCAAGGATTTTTCTTGCAGACAGAAACCCTGCAGTAGAGATTATCACTGACAACAGGCTTCACGAGATGTGCTTCGGTGATTATGAGGGAGTGAAGAACATCAGACAAAAGCCCGAATGCCCTGTATACCTGCTCTTTGAGGAGCCGGAAAAATATGTGGCAAAGGACGGCGCAGAGAGCTTTGAGGAGCTATATCACAGAACAGGCGAGTTTATAGAGCAGGTGCTGAGACCGCAGCTTGAGGCAGGCAAAAATGTGCTTGTCGTGGGACACGGTGCAATGAACTGCAGCATAGTCAATCAGTTTCGCGGCACACCTATAAAGGATTTCTGGAAGGATATGCAGGGAAACTGCGAGCTGCTTAGGGTTGAATAAATTATTACTTATAGGACATTTTCTAAACAAATTTAGAGGATGTCCTATTTTACGTTATAGGAACAGCTGAAAGTCATTAGTGCGTAGATTAAAAACTGTTATTTGAATCATTTTTACTGATTTTATGTCGTCGCAATTTGTTAGGAATTTGTTGTGTTTCGACAAATTTCGTTGACAAGTCACTATTGATTTGATACGATTTATCTATTAAAGTAATTATTTTTTAGTGTGCAGAACATATAGTTCTACGCAAAATATAAATATTGGGCAGGTGGAACAACCATGGCAAGATATAAAGTTAAGGGTAAGGATTGCCAGCTTAAAGTAAAAGTTAAGCTCTCTTTTAAGGAAGAAATTGATGAACGTCAATTAGATTTCTTCTCTAGTAAATATATAAGAGGTCTTTTGAAAGTACAGGCAAAAAAGAAAAACTGTATAGAATTCTATGGTCCTATTGGAATCAGTTTGTTTGACAGGCTTAAGAAACCAATATCAAAGTATGATTTTTTCTTCATTATGGAGCAGGTTATAGATATAACACAGAAAGTCAATTTGAATTCATTGATATTGAGAAACGTCGTCTGGGATATACATTATGTCTTTATTAATGAGACAACCAAGGAACTACAATTTATATATTTGCCTCTTACTAATGATAAAAAAGAAGCTGATGTATTAAGGTTTATGGAGCAGATTATATATGCTTCGAAAACAATGGAGGAGGCAGATACAGAATATATATCGAGATATGTATATTTTTTGAAATCTCTGACATCCTATGAGGCTGAAAAAATTGAAAAATACATTTTTAGTGAAGACAGAAGTGTTGTAAATACAATTAAGCGGCACAATGTCGGACAGAGTGGATTTATTACAGATAAGCCACAGCATTATTATGAACATTATGGCAGGGGCAATGCAGATGAAGAAGCAACTGGACTGCTTGCAGATGAAGACACGGGATTACTGAATAATTATGACGAAGAAGCAACGGGGTTGTTGGATACTCAATGTGAACAGATACATTATGCGTCAATGTACAGATTGTTGACGAATGAAACATTTTTGATTAATAAACCAGTTTTTAGAATTGGTAAAGAAAAAAGTTATTCTGATTATTTTGTTGCTAACAATAATATGGTAAGCAGGAGCCATGCGGATATTATTGCCAGGGGTGGAAGATACTTTATTGTAGATCTTAACTCTAAAAATAGAACATTTGTAAATGGAACTCCGATACCGGCACAACAGGAAACGGAAATTCATGATGGAGACGCTATCAGGTTAGCAAATGAGGAGTTTGAGTTTAGGATTTAACCAAAGGAGAAGGAGAATGCATTTTACAGTTACAGCTGATACAGATATTGGCATCGCAAAAGAAACAAATCAAGACAGCGTGTTATTTAAGCATGGTACTTATTCTGGCGGAGAAGTGCTGATGGCTGTTATATGTGATGGAATGGGAGGTCTTGCAAAGGGAGAACTTGCAAGTGCAACAGTTATAAGGGAATTTTCAGAATGGTACAACAAGGAACTGCCCTATGAATTAGAAAATTTGGATTTGCATGTAATTGGTGGTAAATGGTCGCTCATGCTTAAGGATTTAAACATCAAGATTATCGAGTATGCCAAGAAAAATAATATTACGATGGGAACCACATTCACAGGGACATTATTTGTTGGAGACGAATATGTGACAGTACATGTGGGAGATACCAGACTCTATCATATAGGAAATAAGTTGGAGCAACTTACCTACGATCAGACATTTATAGCAAGAGAAATTAGAAAAGGCACCATGACAGCAGAACAAGCAAAGACTGATAAAAGAAGAAATATGCTCCTTCAATGTGTAGGTGCTTCAGAGATATTGGAACCAGAGGTGTTGGTTGAAAAGGTGGAAAAGGGAGCGTATATGCTCTGTTCAGATGGATTTAGACATGAGATTACGGAAAAAGAAATTGTGGAATCACTAAACCCTATCAATTTAATTAACAAAAATGCAATGCACTCTTATGCGAAATATTTAATTGAACTTGTAAAGCAACGAAATGAAAGGGATAACATTTCGGTTGTATTAATCAAGGCGGAATAGGGGGATGAGACGTGGCTGAAATAGGATCTGTTATTGATGGCAAGTATGAAATACTTACTGAAATAGGACATGGGGGTATGTCCGTTGTTTATCTGGCTATGGATACTCATCTCAATAAACAGTGGGCAGTAAAGGAAATTAAAAAAAAAGGAAGCGGGAAAAATGATGAAATAGTTGTAAACAGTCTTCTTGCTGAGGCAAACATGATGAAGCGACTTGATCATCCATCCCTTCCAAGAATAGTAGATATTATAGATAATGGTATTACTATTTATGTAGTAATGGACTATATAGAAGGTGAGTCACTAGATAAGATATTGGCAGAATATGGTGCACAGCCTGAAGAATTAGTGATTGGATGGGCTAAACAGTTATGTGATGCATTATCATATTTGCATTCGCAGAAGCCTCCGATTATATATCGTGATATGAAGCCTGCAAATGTCATGTTAAAACCGGAAGGCAATATAAAAATTATTGATTTTGGTATAGCTAGAGAATATAAGGAGCAGAGTCTGGCGGATACAACAGTGCTTGGAACAAAAGGATATGCACCACCGGAACAGTATAGCGGTCAGACAGATGCAAGATCAGATATTTATGCTCTAGGAATGACAATGCATCATCTTCTGACAGGCATAGATCCTAGAACCGGAGAAGCATATGCTCCAGTAAGAATGTGGAATCCGGAAGTTTCAGAAGGCATGGAAATGATAATAGATAAGTGTGTTCAGCCGGCAGCAGAACATAGGTATCAGAATTGTCAGGATCTTTTGTACGATTTGGAACATCCTGAGTTAATTACAAGAGATTATAAAAGGAAACAGAAAAGAAAATTAAACTGTTTCATAACATCAGTTATATTGGCGGTTGTAATGGTTATATCAGGAGTAGTGTGTAACATCGTTTCAACAAGAATGAATAATAGTGATTATGAAACATTGATATCAACTTCAACAGCTTCATCGTTGGATGACAAGATAAATAATTATAAAAACGCAGTTGAAATATATCCTGGCAGAACTGACGCATATGTCAAGATGATAGAAGCGTATCAGGATGAAGGAACTTTCAGTAAACAGGAGAATGATGATTTTTTAGCTGTATATAATGCAAATAAAGATCAATTAGATGCGACAAGCTCTGATGTGTCGGAATTAAATTACATAATTGGTATGCTTTATTTCAATTACTATACAGAAAATAATGATGGTGATTATAGCTTTTCGACCAGAGTACAGAAAGCCTATCCCTTCTTCAATGAAAATTATCAGAGTGCAACAGGATTTGAAGAGCAGACCATGTCAGACTGTTATTACCAGATATGTTCTTTTTATAAAAAGTACATATTAAATACGACCACAGTGGAAGAAGCATCTAAAGAGAATTATGATGAGATTTTTACAGTGATAGATGACGCTATTAACTCTGTAAAAGATGCCGGTGCATATGATCAGCTGACATTATATAACAGTGTGTTTATGCTTCTTTATGATCAAAGAGCAAGTATGGCTCAGGTTAATGTTGATAGACAGAGAATATTGGATTTGTATGATGATATATACAAAAGAACAAATGAACTGACAGTACAAAAAGAACAGTCAAAAGTACTTCAATCAGAGATTCTTGATAAGTATGAAACATACAAAGAAGCAATTGAAAGAACATACACTAATATAGAGGAAAGGAAGTAAAAATGGCAGAGATATTACATACACTTTCAATTATCTCATTTGTTTTAGCTGTATTGTTTGTGGTAATAGCAATTATATTTTGGTTTGTTTTTAAAATACCAGATGTAATTGGTGACTTGTCAGGTCATAATGCCAGAAAATCAATTGCTCAAATGAGGCAGAAAAATGAGAAAACAGGAGATAAATCGTATAAGGCAAGCAAGAAAAATCTAGATAGAGGAAAACTGACTGGAACTATGGATGGTATTGGCGAATCTGGGAATAAGAATGAAGAAACTGGGTTGCTGAACGAGAATTTAGCGAAAGAACGAGAAATTGAAGACACGGGGTTGTTGGTGGATCAGGATGCGACTGGTTTACTTGATGAATCAGGAGAAACTGCTTCATTGGGGAATGAGGACAATGTCAGAAATCGTATGCCATCTTCTGTGACTATGAAAATGCTGGAAGAAGTAATCATGGTACATACGGACGAGGTGATTTGATGAGTGGACTGTTGGGATATGGAATATTGATATATCTTTATTTAATAAAAAAGAAAACAAGGAAGACTCAGAGAAAATGCATAAGAGAGTAATCATACAAATAGAATGGAGGAATTAACGAATGAAGGAAATGAGCAAAAGGAATTGCCGAAAGAGGGGATTGGCATTCATTATGGCGTTATTGATGATTGTATCAATATTCCCATCAGCTGGAGTAACAGTAAGCGCACAGACGGATGAGCACCAGGGCTTTGTGACTATTACGGTAACAGATGCAGATGGTGCTGCTATTAATGGTGCTACAGTTACATACACAATTAAGGAAAAGGAAAATGGTACTAATAATTTTCAAACAATCAATCAAAGTGGCGAAACAGACAGTTATGGTACTATTGAAGTGTTAGAGGCATCTAATTATTATGATGATCTTACTATTACAGCATCAGTATCAAAAGAAGGATACACGACAGATACAACTACTATAAATGAAGCAGATATAACTTCTAATACGCAAGATTTTTCTGTAAAATTAACAGCTGAATCTAAACCAGAATCTACGCCAGATATTGAAGGAGTAAGCATTGAAGTGCTTAATGCAGATTATAACGGAGAGGCACAGAATTTAGTTAGTGTTTCAGCAGCAACAGAGAATGTAACTATTGAATATTCTAGGGATGGAAACACATGGGTGGATACTTGTCCGTCAGAGACCAATGCTGGTGAGTATCCTGTGTATGTGAAAATTACAAAAGATGGATACAGTACATATTTATCTGGCGAACAAACTGCGAAAATAAATAAAGTTGATATAACAGGAATAGACATTACAGCAAAAGAGGTAGAATATAAAGACGCAACAGAGCAGGAATTGGTTTTGATGACAGGTGCTTTTGGTGAAAAGGATATTGTAACATGGTATGTAAATGGTAAAAGCACAGGAAGTCAGGATATCCCTAAACAATTGGCAGTCGGTGAATATACAGTTAAATTAGTCGTACAAAGAGATAATTATAATGATTTTGAAAAGACTGTAACAGCTAAAATTTCAAATGCGAAAATTAATCTGGGAGATTTAAAAGTAACAGGATTAGATGGTATTTATAACGGAAAGGCTCAGGAGGCAGTCAAAGTTGAAAATCAGGGAGATTACACGTTATATTATCAGTTGGATGATGGAAGCCAGACTGCAAATCCAGATGCTTGGGATACAACAATTCCGACAATAACAAATGCTGGTTCTTATATCGTCTGGGTAAAAGCTACTAAACAATACTATGATGATAAGAATGTAGATGTTATAAAGGCAGAAAATGCAGTTGCACCATACAATGTATATCTGGCAAAGGCATCACAGGTAATATCTTTTGATAAATACACTGGAGAGGAAACTAGTGTTGAAATTACGCAAGCTGAAATGGAAGCTGGAAAAGAATTTAATTTTGCAGCTACAGATAAAGAGAAAAAAGCTGGTGGAACGATTACATATAGTGTTTTGTTTGACGAGGGGGACGATGAAATAGCAACTATTGATTCACAGACAGGAGTACTGACTGTTAATGGTGCGGGTAAAATTACGATTAAGGCAGTTCTTTCTGGAAATGATAATTATAATGAAAGTACAATTGAACATGTGTTATATGTGAAAGGAAAAAGCGTAGCAGGAGAGTGGATTTCTTTTCCGGAGAATACAATTGAATATATATTAGGAAACACCAATGGAATAACAGAGAATGCAGCTGTGAAGAAAGAAGCTAAGGATAAGGGCGCAATTTCTTATAGTATTGAAAATGGTTCTGAATTAGGACTTAGCATTGACAGTAAATCGGGTGTGATTTCTATTGCCGATTATAGTAAAGTGATGGAATCAATTGAAGCTGGCAACGGAATTTTGAATGTAACGATAAAAGCTGATAAGGCAGAATATAGTAAAAGAGGATGGTGGAGTAAAGCATACTATCCGGCAGATAGTACATCCTATACATTGAAGATTTCTATGTCAGATGCACCTACTTCGGCATATAAGATTTATGCTGCAGATGATTTGGAGACCGAGTTAATAAAGCCAAACGGAGAAAATGATTGGTATAATACAACATTGATAATTAAGCCGGCAGATGGATATTCCATTATCAGAGCAGATGAGTTGACAAAAGATAAACCTTCCTTCAAGGACTCTGTAAAATTTGGTGAAACGGTTGAAACTGAGGCAAAGGATCAAGGTGCATCGCTCAGCCATTATATATATCTTGAAGAAACTGCTACAGGTAATATTACCAAAAAGATTGAGATAAGTAATCTGAAACTTGATACGATAGCTCCATATAATGTGAATATAGATTTCACGGATGTGGAGGAAAAGGATTCTGTCAAGTATTATGGTGATTATATTACAGTAACATTTACAGCTTATGATGTAACTTCCGGAGTAGACCATTTTGATTGGAAGTACACAAGGGAAAATGGTGCAAGTAATTCTAATTTGGAATCTGATAATGGAACGGTAAGTGCACAGGTAGACAAGGATGACCCGAATAAATATTCTGCAACATTGACATTGCCAAGAAACAAAGCTGAACAGCTTAGAGGTAATCTGCAGGTTACAGCAATTGATAAAGCAGGAAATAACTCTGTTTCATACACAGACGAAGGCGTATTTGTTATTGATACAATTGCACCAACACAGAAAGTAGAATACAAATTAAAAAATAATGATGGTTCGAATCAGATTGTTGGAGAAAAACATTATTTTTCTAATGATGTTGAATTCACTTTTAAGATAGTAGAGGCAAATTTCTATTCAGAGGACGTAACTATTACAGTTTCTAAAAACAACGGTTCGGCTGAAAAACAGAGTGTAACATGGGCCGATACAGAAAACTCTGATGAACATCAGGCAACGCTTACACTTTCCGATGATGCTGAATATACAGTATCTATGACCTATGAAGACCGTTCTGGAAAGGAAATGACTGCCTATACATCTGAAACAATTGTCGTGGATAAAACTATTCCAAAGATAGAGTTTGATTTCAAAGACTATAAGGATTCACAGAGACCACAGTCTGCAACAGTCAAGATAACAGAACATAATTTTAGAACAGATGATATCAAATTGGATGTATCTGCAAAAGATATTAATGGAAAGACAGTTACTACAAATGATTTACAGCAGTATCTAAGAAACTGTGAATGGACAACAGATGGCGATGTTCATACAGCAACAATTGATAAACAATTTGTGGATGGAATTTATGAATTAACATTTAATTATGCGGATTTAGCAATAAACAAGGCAGCTGAAGTAAAGAGTTCAAAATTTATTGTTGATAGAACAGCTCCGAATACAGCAGAAATGAGCATAAAATACTCAAATCCGATAATGCAGACGATTTTAAACAGTATTACGTTTGGATACTATAATCCAAATGTAGATGTGACATTTACTGCACATGACAGTATTTCTGGTATTAAAGAGTTTACATGGAGCTATCTAAAGGAATCTGGGGCAAGTGAATCAAATGTAACAGAATATGCTGAAGCAAAAGTTACAGCAAAGCAGGACTCAACAGATAAATCAAAATATACTGCTACAGTGACTCTTCCGAAAAGTGTGGCTGATCAGATACGTGGTACAGTAAGTTTTTCAGCAACAGACAATTATAATAATTTAAGCAATAAATTGACAGACACTAATAATGTGCTTGTGGTAGATACAATAGCGCCTACGATGAATGTTGAATATTCTGCGGCAGATAATTCTTACAATGGCAAGGATTATTATAAGCAGGATCTGACTGCTACATTTACAATTACTGAAGCAAATTTCTACAAAGAAGATGTCAAAGTCAAGGTGAAGAAAAATGACGGCTCATTTACAGAGATAACACCAGTATGGACAGATACAAGTACAGATGTACATATTGGAAAAGTGACAATTTCTGCAGCAACAGATCATTCAAAAGATGGTGATTACATATTTTCGGTGGAATATAAGGACAGAAGTAATAACCAGATGAATACATATACATCTACAACCAAGGTTATTGATACAACTAAGCCGGTTATAGAAGTAAAGTATGCGAATGAAAGTCCTGTAAATACAATGACGGATGTTGAAAATCATCAGAGAAAATATTTCTCATCAACACAGACTGCAACAATTACTGTAAAAGAACATAACTTTAACGAGGCAACTGCAAAATACACGGTGGTTACAAAAGATGTATCAGGCAATGAAATAAATGCTAGTGGTCTGTATTCGGTATCAGCTTGGACAAAAAATGGGGATGATAATATTCTGACCATTACATATCCGGGGGATGCCAATTATACATTTGATATTGAGTGTACAGATCTGGCTACATTAAAGGCAGATGATTATGCAACAGAATATTTTACAGTTGATACATCAAAGCCTACAGATTTGAATGTGACATATAGCAACAGCATTTTAGACACTATTCTGAATACTGTTACATTTGGATTCTATAATTCTAAAGCTACAGTTACAATTACTGCAACTGACAATATTTCAGGAATTAATTCTATGAAATATAGTTATGTAAAAGCTGATGGAGTAAGTGGAGTAAATGCAGAACTGGTAGATGCAATAGTTGATGCCTCTTCCATCACAAATTCGAATGGAGGTGCAACAGGTACAGTAACATTTGAAATACCGAGGGAAGCGTTGGCTGCTAATAATCAGTTTAATGGTACGATAAACTTTACAGCAACTGATAGGGCAAATAACGAATCTGATTATTTGCGTGATACAAAGAGAATTATTGTAGACAATATTTCACCAACAGCGGAGGTTCAGTACAGTACTCCAGTACAGACTTCAAATGGAATTGCTTATTATGATGGAGATATTAGTGCGACTGTTACTATCAATGAAGCAAACTTCTATTCTGATGATGTACAGATTACAGTAACAAGGGACGGTGTAGCAACTGCAGTAAATGCAAACTGGACTGATAATAGTACAGATGTACACACAGGAACATTCACAATCTCAGGAGATGGAGATTACACTGTAGGAATTACATATACAGATAAATCATCTAATGCAATGCAGGCATATACATCAGAACAAATGACTATTGACACAGAGATAACGGAGGCAAGTATTACAATTAATGGTCAGGAAGCAGATGGTAAAGCATTTAAAGATGAGGTGGTTCCGGCAGTAAGCTTTAATGATACCAACTTTGAATCATGTGAAGTCAAAATGTACAGAACCAGCTATGCAGATAAGAATGTAGATGTAACAGATAAGTTTATCACAGGTCATGTCTCTACCAATGAAACTGGTGGAAATGGTGAATTTGATACCTTTGATAAGATTGCTGAAAATGATGGAATCTACACGATTACAACTACATTAAAGGATAAGGCAGGACATTCAGTTGACAAGAGTATTACATTTACAGTCAACAGATTTGGCTCAGTGTATGAATATAACGATTTCCTTGTTTCTCTTATTGGAGACGGTGGAGCATATGTACAGAGTGTAGATGATGATTTAGTTATCACTGAGTATAATGCTGACAGATTAGTGGAAGATTCACTTGATATTGAAATCCTAAGAGATGGCAAACCTCTTGACAATGCTGATTATAGTGTATCTCCGGAAATAAATGAGACTGTAGCAATAGGTTCAAGTGGATGGTATCAGTATTCTTATACCATTGCAAAGGACAATTTTGCATCTGATGGAGTTTATAAGATTGCAGTATCGTCTAGGGATGCAACAGGAAACAGCCCTGAAAATAATAATTATGATGACAAAACAATTCTCTTTAGAGTAGACAGCACAGCACCGGAGATTACGAGTGTTACTGGTCTGGAGAATTCTATTGTCAATGCAACAGAGCAGACAGTTAAATACACAGTCTATGACACTATTGGACTTGCGTCCGTACAGGTTTATGTGAATGGCAAAGAAACAGATAACATTACAGACTTTAGTGCTGATGCAAATAACTATGATGGTGCATTTGTATTAAAAGAAAGCTCTAATGCACAGAATGTAAGATTTGTGGTGACTGATAAGGCTGGAAATGTCACAGATACTAATTCTGATGATTTTACAAGCTCTTATATATTTAACAATGCTGTAACTGTATCAACCAACTTATTTGTACGTTGGTTTGCTAACAAGGCATTATTCTATGGCTCAATTGCGGGAACTGTTGTTGTAATTGGCGGAGGAGCTGGAGTAGTAGTTTTCTTTAAAAAGAGAAAGCTTAAGGCTGCAAAATAAAATAGGATCTTATGATTTCTGCACAAAATGTGCAGAAATCATAAGCTATTTGTTAGAAGTAAATATTTAATGCAGATTAAGTGTTTACTTGTGGCAAACAGCATTTAGGAAGAAGGTAGGATATGTATACATTAAAAGATAATGATGTGATTTCAGAAGTTATGTGTGGTAATAATTTTGAATACATACTAAAGGATAGCTCACAATTTGTGAACACAGATTATAAGGTATTGCAGAGCCAGAATAATGGAATATTTATAAAATGCATGAAAATGACAAGGAATGGGTTAGTTGATTTGTATTATGTGACTGATGAATACAGACCAATGTCTTCTATGCTTGTAGGTATAAGTCCGGATACACTTATTAATGTTATAATTAATCTTTTTGCAAGTGTGATTGAAGTAAGAAATAATGGGTTTCTGGCGTGTCAGTGTATAGATCTGTCATGGGATAAAATATTTGTAGAGCAGAATACACTGAAGGTAAAACTGGTATATCTGCCGTTGAGTGTCAGAGCATTTGACAGCTATGCAGAATTTGAAAGTGAATTAAGATCAAGCATTGTAAAGCTGGCAGATAAGGTAATTACATCTTCTAATGCGAGATTAGACCAGTTCGTACAGGATTTGTGTAATGGCTCAATGTCACTTGAGGATGTGTACAACAAATCAAGAGGGGCAGAGACGGCACCTATTGTAAGATCAGAGGAACGAAGTCAGATGATGCCTGGAACAAGCGCTAATGGCTCAATTAAACTTGTTGCCATGAATGCACCGAGTCATTTTGAACTGGTAATAGATCGTGATGATGCAGTAATAGGCAAGAAACAGGAATTGGTAGATATGGTAATTCCGTTCAATAGGATGATTAGCAGAAAACACTGTCGCATAACTAATCGGACAGGTATTTATTACATCAATGATGAAGGAAGTGCAAATGGAACATTTGTAAATGGAGTTCGATTGAATCCGGGACAGAAAGCACAGATTAATCGTGGAGATATAATCCGCATGGCAGACAGTGATTTTCAGATTGTATAAAGAGGTGTGAGAAATGGCAAGACCGAAAGTGATTATCGCAGACGAAGACGCAAGTTATATAGTGCCGCTTCAGTTTAAGTTTGTAACAGATTTTTTTAATAAAATAGATTTAGAAATTATTACTGATAGAGCATATTTTGATGAGTATTTTTCCAGACCGCAGAATGCTGAAATTTTGATTATATCTGACGACTTGTATGATTCATCATTGCAGAGACATAATATTCAAAACATTTTTGTAATGATGGAGCAGTATGATGAAGGCAGTACGGGAGAACTAAACGTAAACCAGATTTTTAAGTATACAAGCATTAAGGAAATCTTCAATGAGATTATTGGGAAAAGCACAGGGGCATTAAATATTGCTGTTGTAGAGAAGAAGGAAACACAGATTATTTTGGTTACATCTGCAGTAGGTGGTGTTGGAAAGACGACTGTGGCTATGGGAGTAGCAGCTTGTTTGGAACAGAATTATAAGAGAGTTTTATATATAAATGCAGCAAGGTTGCAGAATTTTCAATATTTGTTGGACAATACAACGGCAATTTCTTCTCCGGATGTATATGGCAAACTGATAAATCCTACAGATAGAATATATGATGATATAAAACATGTGATTAGAAAAGAGGACTTTAGTTATTTGCCAGAATTTAAGGCGGCTTTAATGTCGATAGGAGTTGATTATTTAGTATATGAAAAGCTCGCATTGTCGGCAAAAAATAGCGGTGATTATGATTATATTGTAGTTGACGCAGAAAGTACTTTTGATGAATATAAAACAAACCTATTGGATATATCAGATAAAGTTATTTTTGTGATAGATCAAAGCTATAACACGGTATATGCTACAAACACTTTTTTAGCAAATGTTAATGGAATAAGCACAGAAAAATATATTTTTTTATGTAATAAGTTTGAAAAAGAATCATATAATGCACTTATTCTTCCGGAAATTACATTGAAATTCAGTATTAATGAATATATTAATTATATGGGGAATATTGGTAAAGATGCTGTTAAGAATCTTGTGAATTCAAATGAAATACGAAAAATATCATTTTTAATACTATAGAGGAGGTGCAGTATTGAGCGGGAAAATACTTGTACAATTTAATATGATAAAAAGTAAGCGGACAGTTGATATTGAAATACCTACAGATATTACTGCTCGTGAACTTATTATTGGGCTAAATGAAGCGTATAATTTAGAAATTGATATAACAAATGTTAAAGAGTGTTTTTTGAAGTGTGAAAATCCGATTGCTTTAGTGAAAGGAAACAAATTGTTGAGCGAGTTTGGGCTTAGAACGGGGACTATTATCAATTACACAGAATAGGAGGATTAAGTGGAAGTAAATAAGTACAAGATAATTATATCAAATAAAAATATTTACGAAGAAATAGAGATTCCTATTGATGCTAAAGTATATCGTGTTGGAACATCTATTGAATCAGATTATAGACTATATCGAGATGCATTTTTTGAGAATGTTCAATTAGATTTTTCGAACAACAATGGTTCGTGGATGGTAATGTGTTCGGATAATATTTATATCACATTGGGAGATACAAAAAGATTATTGATGAAAACACTCGAACATGGAGATGTTTTTTATGTTAAGTATCAGGAGTCAAATAACGATGTGTTTTCTGTTGAATTTATGGTTGACTTTGATAGTGAAAATCACTCATTCGAAAGGAAGATATGTATTCAACAAAACCCATTTAAAATAGGAACAAATAAAACTAATAACATTATTATTAACAGTATGTATGCTACAAACGATAATATTGAGTTGCATCAATGTAATTCAGGTTATAAGATTAAAATAATATCGACAACATATGGGGTTTATAAAAATGGCAGCAAAATTCAAAATGGCGAAAACATTGAAAATATGGATTTCTTTTCGCTTGGAGATATTTCTTTTTATTTGAAAGACAATTCACTTTGGACAGATATATCAGATAAATGTATTGTAAATAATGTTGCCACAGAAGATCATAAGCAAAAAAACCACTACCCGCTTTTTGTTAGAAATTCGAGAGTACAGTATACAATTTCCAATGAAAAAATCGGGTTATTAGTTGCTCCAAATAAACCCAAAAAACCGGATCAGAATTTGGCAATGACCCTTTTGCCAGCTTTGGCTATGTTGGCATTAATAATTGTGGTAAGAGGATTTATGAGTAATTCCAGCAATAATTCATTTATTATTTTTAGTGTTTGCTCTATGTCAATGGGGATTATAACGTCAATTGTATCTTTCATGTCGGCAAAAAGAAAATATAAAAGAGAATGTCTAGAGAGGGTTGAACAGTATAATTCTTATATTGCAAAAAAGCGACAGGAAATAGAATTAGCCAGAAAAGAAGAAAAGAAAATCCTTGAAAAAATATATTTTGATACAAATACTAATGTAGAAAATATTTCAAATTTCAGTTTAAATTTGTTTGATAGAATTCCTACGGATGATGACTTTTTAAGGTTGTATATAGGTAAAGGATTAGTAAAAGCTCATAGAGAACTTGATTATAAAAAGCCTGAATCATTTGAGACAAATGATGAATTGGCATGTATTCCTGATGAACTTACATCTGAATATAAGATGATTCCTGACAGTCCTATTACTATTGATTTGAAAAAGAATAGTGCTGTTGGTATTTGTGGTAAAAAAGAAATGAATAAAGTGCTATTTAAGAATATTCTCATTGATGTCATTTCTAGACATTATTTTGGAGATGTTAAATTATTCCTTTTAATTGATGATGTGCAGGAATATAGCTGGGTAAAAAGAATCCCACATATTTATGCAGCAAATGGGATGAGAAATATTGTTTTCGATTCAGAATCTAGAAATAATGTATTTGAATATTTATACAAGGAATTGACAATTAGACGTAGTATGAAATCATGTGCTGGACTTCCTTACTTAGTGGTTTTAGTAATGAATGAATGGGGAATAAAAACTCATCCAGTATCACAATTTATTGAAAATGCAAAAGACGTTGGAGTTTCGTTTGTTTTTTGGGGAGAATCTAAAGAAGAAATACCATTATACTGTGGCTCTATTATATCAATAAAAGATAATAATAAGGGAGAGTTGATTGATTCGCATAAGGGCGAAGAAAAAATAGAGTTTTCTTTTGACAGTATCTCAGATTTAGAAATGGAGAAGATTTCACAAATATTGGAACCAATATATTGTGAGGAGATAAGTCTTGAAAGTTCATTAAGAAAAAGTATTAGTCTATTTGAGTTACTTGGAATTTATTCGGTAGACGATATTGATCTTATTCAAAATTGGAATGAAGCAAGAGTATGGGATACTATGGCTGCTCCAATTGGTGTAAATTCAAAAAATGAAATTGTGTCTTTGAATTTACATGAAAAATTCCATGGACCACATGGTTTGGTTGCAGGTACTACGGGTTCGGGAAAAAGTGAAATTTTGCAGACTTATATTCTTTCAGCTGCAATACTATTTCATCCGTATGAAGTCAGCTTTGTTATTATAGACTTTAAAGGTGGTGGAATGGTAAATCAGTTTAAAGACTTACCACATTTGATAGGTGCAATAACTAATATTGATGGTCGAGAAATAAATCGCTCATTAAAATCAATAAAAGCAGAATTATTAAAGAGGCAGTCATTATTTGCGGAAGCAAATGTAAATCATATTGATAAATATATTCAATTATATAAGAATGGAAAGGTTAAAATTCCTTTACCTCATTTAATAATAATAGTAGATGAGTTTGCTGAATTAAAAGCTGAACAGCCTGAATTTATGAAAGAGTTAATCAGTGCAGCTAGAATAGGTCGAAGTTTAGGAGTGCATTTAATTCTCGCAACGCAGAAACCATCTGGACAGGTTAACGAACAAATATGGTCAAACTCAAAGTTTAGATTATGTCTGAAAGTTCAGAATAAAGAAGATAGTAATGAAGTATTAAAATCACCACTTGCTGCTGAGATTAAGGAACCTGGACGAGCATATTTGCAAGTAGGTAATAACGAGATATTTGAGTTGCTCCAGTCAGGATTCAGTGGGGCATTAGAAAAAGCGAATACATCTAAGGAAAAATCCTATATTATTTCGCAGGTGGATATTAGTGGAAGAAAAAGGATTGTGTATGCAAAGAAAAAAGCAAATAGTTCAAAGAGTAGTCGTACACAGCTAGAAGCAATAGTTGATTATGTAAGGGATACTTGTATTGAAAATGGAATTGAGCGATTACAAAATATCTGCTTACCTCCATTACCAAGTATAGTGAATATTGTTGAAACAAATAAAGGTAATGGTATGGTTTCCATTGGAATATATGATGATCCGGATTCTCAATATCAAGGGGATGCATTTATAAATATATCCAATGAGAATTATATGATTATTGGTTCTTCTGGCACAGGAAAAACAAATTTCTTACAAGTAATTATTCGACAAATAGTAAATTGCTATTCACCAAAACAGGCAAATATCTATATAATGGATTTTGGTGCTATGTATTTAAAAAATTTCCAGGATTTATGTTATGTTGGTGGTGTTGTGACAATTTCTGAAGAAGAAAAATTGAAGAATCTGTTCAAACTATTAGTTGAAGAAATTAGTGCTAGAAAAGAGAAGTTTTTAAGCATAGGAATCAGTTCTTACTCTTCATATGAAGAGGGAGGATTTGAAGATATCCCAAGAATATTTGTTTTGTTGGACAATTACACTGCATTTCGTGAAATATATGGTGATACATACGAAGAAGAGTTTATTTATATTTTGCGAGAAGGTTTAGCTTGTGGAGTGAATGTTATCTTGTCGAATTCACAAACTTCTGGTTTAGGATATAAGTATATGTCCAATTTTGCTGGTAGAATCGCACTTCACTGTAATGATTCGTCAGAGTATAGTACTTTGTTTGATCGTTGCAGAATGCAACCCAAGGATGAAGTGGGCAGAGCACTTTGCATGATGAATAAAGAAATATACGAGACACAGATGTTTCTTGCATTTGAAGGTGAGAAGGAAATAGATCGTTCGAATACCATTAAAAAGTATGTTTCTGCTGTTAACAGCCAAAATGAAGGGGTAAGAGCAAAGGCAATTCCAGAAATACCAGAAGTGCTTTTGATTGATTACATAGAAAATAATTATAGAAACTGCCAAGTAAAATACAAATATCCAGTTGCTTTGAATTATGAGGATGTAGATTTAGTCTCTATAGATTTTGAAAAGATAAATGAATTAAGCATTGTAGGTAATGAAAGTTCAAGACGGTTAGGCGTATTAAAATCTTTACTGTTTTCGATGGAGTATTATGTATTAGAAAATACATTTAATCTATACATAATCGATGACGTAAATAGGCAACTAAAAGATTTCAAAGAGAAAATGTACACAGAAGAATATACGCTTGATTACAGTCGAATTGGAGAAATAATTATCGACTTAGAAGAAAAATTCGAAGAGAGATATAATTTACTTCTTCAAAATGAAGGTGGTGAAAAGATTAGGATGCCATTACAAATTGTTGTTATTAACAGCAAGGAAGCAATAGAATATATCAGTTCGAATAAGCAAATTTTAGAAAGATATAATAAATTGGTAAAGCAATATAAAGCGTTAGGCATCAGTTTTATTTATTCGAATATTGAAGATGTTAATGTACCATATGGTGCTCCTGAAATATTAAAGAGACAGAAAGAAAATAAAAAAGTATTAATTACAACATCTAAGTTAAAAGATTTCAAATTCTGTGAGTTACAATCATCTGTTGTGAGAAATATGAAATCTCTGGAATTTGGAGATGCATATTTCCTTGATGGAACAGATATTTCGAGAATAAAAATTTTGGAGGTGAAATGAAATGGCTAAAGATACAAGAGTATCTGGTTCGGAATTTTATTTAGACACGGCTAGTTTTGATGAAGCTGCTAAATTGTGTAAAGATTTAGCTGAAAAAATGACATCGTTGAAGAACAATATGGATGGGAAAAAAAATAATTTAATGTTTTCTTGGGCTGGGGCAGGAAGAGATATGTTTGAAAAAAAATATCGAGTCTTGAGTCAGCAATTTGGAGATTTAAGTGATGACTTAAGAGATATATCAGAAAGTATATATCAGATGGAACAAGAATACATACAAGCAGACACAGATTTAGCGAAAGCTTTAGACGGTTCTGACAATAGATATTAATTTTGTCTGGGAGGAATTTAGATGGCTTCAAGTAGTTGGTTAAAAACTCAACGTAGTGGGAAAGTTTCCGAGAGGGATACACTCGTTAGAAGAAAAAATGGTGTCGATACTATTATTAGGAAGATTGGAACAGATTTTGATAATGATGTGACAAATATTAACAATATGATTACGTATTGTTCAAGTTATTATTCTTCCGGTCTTAAGGGAAGAAAGAAATCCATATCTTCTGATATTGATTCCGAAAAGGAAAAATATGATAGTTATGATACGAAAATTAACTCTAGTAAAACAAATTTACAAAATGAATCAAATAGATGTCAGACAAGGATAGATATCCTAAATTCTGAAATTTCATCATTGGATTCACAAATTCGAACAGCCGAGTATAATGAAGAACAAGCTAGAAAAAAAGCGTGGGAAGAATATTTGGCTTCATTGAAAGGGGGAAAAACTAAATGAGTGAAGTTAGGATTGTATATTCGTCTCTGGAGGATGCGGTTGATTATGCGTCAAAAGCAAGAACAAAAATAGATAATTATATTACCCAAATAGGAAAAACTATAAATGCACCTATAAGTAATTTGAATGGATCTGATTCATATGGGTATGCACAATCAGCAGCTAATTTAGCATCACAAAAAACAAATGATTTAGCAGCTAAGAAAACGTATTTTGTTAATTTGGAGAATTCACTTAATAGTGTTATTTCAATGGCAAAATCTGTTGATTCTACAGTTGCAACTAATATCTCATCAATAGCTGAGGGATACATTGAAAAAAGAAAGTGGTATGAGGCTGCGGGTGATTGGATTTATAATACGTTTTGCGTTGATTTGGCTAATCATTTTTCTTTAGTCAGGGATTTTGTTGATGGATTGAAGTGGGTAGGTGACAAAGTAGGAAATGTTTTAGACAAAGTGCATGATTGGTTCAAATATGGTGATGGAAAATATGTTTGGAAAATGACGACTGCTGTTGTAGGAGCAGTAGCAGCTGTCGCAGGTGCAATAGCTGCAGTTTGTGCAATACCATTTTCAGGTGGTTTATCGATACCTCTTGTTATCGGTTGTATAGGGGCACTAGCCGCATCTATAGGTGCAATAATAACTATAGGAAATTCCGCTGCAACTTTTTATACCAATGGAAAGGCGCTGACGATGAGTGGAAGTATTTTTGATGATGATGATGGAAATCCGGGGGCTGCTAGATATTATGGTAGTGCAGGCAAGATAAGCGAGATGTATGAAAAATTTGATTATGGCGATAAAGCAACTAATGAAAAATATAAAAAAAGAGGAAGAGTTATTGATAAAACAAAAGTTATAGCAGATACGACGGCGTTTGTTTGTAATATTGCTAGTTTGGGAAATGTAAAAGACTATAGGGTGACAACCAGAAACGATAACATTAATTTTAGATACAATAAA
>UMFS01009120.1_pt1 | contig 38243 bp, 32 predicted proteins | sample 1965071 | NCBI WGS metagenome assembly UMFS01 (sample SAMEA4836052, study PRJEB28245) | human gut metagenome | biome: gut microbiome; material: fecal sample | place: Denmark | collected 2008
CGCTTAGGCCTGTGTCCATATTACGTGGGTAGGATCAAAATGCCGCTTTATGGTGACTCACAAAAATTCACCACATCCCTCACAACCACCTTATTACGCCCGGTCTCTTTCGCCTCGTAAAGTGCGTTATCAGCCAGTCGATAGATCTCATTCGGGTTTAACGCATTTTCCTGAGTCACAACAGCGCCAATACTAATCGTCACTTTTTGTGGTATAGCGTATTCAGGATTATCGCCAGTTAAACGCTCAACATTTTCCCGAATCCTTTCCGCTAAAGCTTTCGCACGTTCAGTATCGATGTCCGTCAGCAAGACGCCAAACTCTTCGCCGCCGACGCGCGCTAAAAGGTCATCTGGTCGTATGCTTTTCCCAATGATATTCACCACTGTTTTTATCACCTGATCGCCAACCGGATGCCCCCAGGTGTCGTTGACTTTTTTGAAGTGGTCGATATCCATAATCATGACGCAATAAGGCGTTTTTTTGGCTGATGCTGATTGAACTGTCAGTTCATTAAAAAAATAATTTCTGTTAAATATATTGGTTAAGGGATCGCGATGTGCAATGTTCTTTGTTACTCGTAGCGCACTGAATATATGGCACATAAATATTACCATAACGGTTAACTTACTGACTACTTCAATAGTGCGACTAATATACCAAGTGGACACGCTATACCTACTCATAAATAACAGAGAGATATTGTACAGTACGGCACAAAAAGCAATCACCGTCACTCCATTCCAGATATCATAGCGTAAACCATTAAAGTATAGATTAACCGAAAGCAAGGTTAACCACATGAAAATCATTATGGTAACATATGAGGCTTTCCAAACCACCTGACCATTTTCATTGGTTAACTCGGCAATGTGTAAATTGTAGCTCTCATAATGACTAGAAAGTATGTGAGCAACTATCGGCCCCCCAAAAACAAAAAACAAACTTATGCACAAAGTCATTTTTTTGGAAAATAAATTGCGCTGTTTTGTGTTTTCACTAACTTTATTCACCAATGCCAGAAATATTAATATGCACAAACTCATCTGACGAAACAAATAATAGATTGCAATGTCATTTTGGACAACACTGCTTGTCAAACGCCCCTCAATAATTTGCTGAATGATAATGACGGTTTTAACAAAGTAAATCAAACAACTCAGAAAAGCCAAACTAAGTATACAGTTTGAAAATTGCCTACGGTCATAAATGAAATACAACTGCATAAAAATAAATGCAACAGTATCGATAAAAAATAAAGCAATCATTACCATCAGATAGGTTGATCGTGGAACAACTTCCTCAACGCCTGGCTGATTAAACCAACTATTCACCAAAACCAAAGCAAGCCCAAACAATAAGCTCACTAATACAGTACTACTAATTCTCAAATAGTCTTTTTCCATAAAGCTACACCAATCTGTAGGTTGTAGATCCCTTTCTATTATTAATAGATATAAGAACTGTACTGTTGTCAATATGAAATTCCGCCCACAAACAATACCGATGATGATAGTTGCTGAATGTAATTATTATTGCCTAAGTGCTTTATACATTGTTTGCAACAAGCCAGGCTTGAAAATACTTATAAATGGTTATAGAAAATCCTTATAAAACATTAATTCATAGATACATTAGGAATAACAATTAAATCCGTGAGTGCCGTAGCGCAGCCTTTCATCAGGACTTTCGAAAAATCCGAAATCATGCATCGGAATTTACTGATTTAATTATTTTAATCCTAATTTATTTTGAAAAAGGCATTGGGATTTATGCCGTATTCCTGAAGATCCTCATCATTGGAATGGATTTTCGGGCGAGAAAAGGATTTTATATGGACACTCTGCTCATCATTTCTTCTTCTCATCATCAACAATTCACGTCTCTCTTCCGCGTTTAATAACGGATTATGAGGTGCAAAAATATCTTTCTTTTCAGTTACCTGTAATTAGATACAGAGAGAGATTTTGGCAATACATGGAGTAATACAGGATGTATTCAAGTAGCAGAAAAAGGTGCCCGAAAACCAAATGGGCTTTGAAACTTCTTACTGCCGCATTTTTAGCAGCGAGTCCCGCGGCGAAGAGTGCTGTTAATAACGCCTATGATGCATTGATTATTGAAGCTCGCAAGGGTAATACTCAGCCAGCTTTGTCATGGTTTGCACTAAAATCAGCACTCAGCAATAACCAAATTGCTGACTGGTTACAGATTGCCTTATGGGCCGGGCAAGATAAACAGGTTATTACCGTTTACAACCGCTACCGTCATCAGCAATTACCAGCGCGTGGTTATGCAGCTGTCGCCGTCGCTTATCGTAACCTGCAACAATGGCAAAACTCGCTTACACTGTGGCAAAAGGCGCTCTCTCTGGAGCCGCAAAATAAGGATTATCAACGGGGACAAATTTTAACCCTGGCAGATGCTGGTCACTATGATACTGCGCTGGTTAAACTTAAGCAGCTTAACTCTGGAGCACCGGACAAAGCCAATTTACTCGCAGAAGCCTATATCTATAAACTGGCGGGGCGTCATCAGGATGAATTACGGGCGATGACAGAGTCATTACCTGAAAATGCATCTACGCAACAATATCCCACAGAATACGTGCAGGCATTACGTAATAATCAACTTGCTGCCGCGATTGACGATGCCAATTTAACGCCAGATATTCGCGCTGATATTCATGCCGAACTGGTCAGACTGTCGTTTATGCCTACGCGCAGTGAAAGTGAACGTTATGCCATTGCCGATCGCGCCCTCGCCCAATACGCTGCATTAGAAATTCTGTGGCACGATAACCCAGACCGTACTGCCCAGTACCAGCGTATTCAGGTTGATCATCTTGGCGCGTTATTAACTCGCGATCGTTATAAAGACGTTATTTCTCACTATCAGCGATTAAAAAAGACGGGGCAAATTATTCCGCCCTGGGGGCAATATTGGGTTGCATCGGCTTATCTCAAAGATCATCAGCCGAAAAAAGCACAGTCAATAATGACCGAGCTCTTTTATCACAAGGAGACCATTGCCCCGGATTTATCCGATGAAGAACTTGCGGATCTCTTTTACAGCCACCTGGAGAGTGAAAATTATCCGGGCGCGCTAACTGTCACCCAACATACCATTAATACTTCGCCGCCTTTCCTTCGGTTAATGGGCACGCCTACGAGCATCCCGAATGATACCTGGTTACAGGGGCATTCGTTTCTCTCAACCGTAGCAAAATATAGTAATGATCTTCCTCAGGCTGAAATGACAGCCAGAGAGCTTGCTTATAACGCACCAGGAAATCAGGGACTGCGCATTGATTACGCGAGTGTGTTACAAGCCCGCGGTTGGCCTCGTGCAGCAGAAAATGAATTAAAAAAAGCAGAAGTGATCGAGCCACGTAATATTAATCTGGAGGTTGAACAAGCCTGGACAGCATTAACGTTACAAGAATGGCAGCAGGCAGCTGTCTTAACGCACGATGTTGTCGAACGTGAACCGCAAGATCCCGGCGTTGTACGATTAAAACGTGCGGTTGATGTACATAATCTTGCAGAGCTTCGTATCGCTGGCTCAACAGGAATTGATGCCGAAGGCCCGGATAGTGGTAAACATGATGTCGACTTAACCACCATCGTTTATTCACCACCGCTGAAGGATAACTGGCGCGGTTTTGCTGGATTCGGTTATGCCGATGGACAATTTAGCGAAGGAAAAGGGATTGTTCGCGACTGGCTTGCGGGTGTTGAGTGGCGGTCACGTAATATCTGGCTCGAGGCAGAGTACGCTGAACGCGTTTTCAATCATGAGCATAAACCCGGCGCGCGCCTGTCTGGCTGGTATGATTTTAATGATAACTGGCGTATTGGTTCGCAACTGGAACGCCTCTCTCACCGCGTTCCATTACGGGCAATGAAAAATGGTGTTACAGGCAACAGTGCTCAGGCTTATGTTCGCTGGTATCAAAATGAGCGGCGTAAGTACGGTGTCTCCTGGGCTTTCACTGATTTTTCCGACAGTAACCAGCGTCATGAAGTCTCACTTGAGGGTCAGGAACGCATCTGGTCTTCACCATATTTGATTGTCGATTTCCTACCCAGTCTGTATTACGAACAAAATACAGAACACGATACCCCATACTACAACCCTATAAAAACGTTCGATATTGTTCCGGCATTTGAGGCAAGCCATTTGTTATGGCGAAGCTATGAAAATAGCTGGGAGCAAATATTCAGCGCAGGTGTTGGTGCCTCCTGGCAAAAACATTATGGCACGGATGTCGTCACCCAACTCGGCTACGGGCAACGCATTAGCTGGAATGACGTGATTGATGCTGGCGCAACGCTACGCTGGGAAAAACGACCTTATGACGGTGACAGAGAACACAACTTATACGTTGAATTCGATATGACATTCAGATTTTAAGGATAAATATGTTACGTAATGGAAATAAATATCTCCTGATGCTGGTGAGTATAATTATGCTCACCGCGTGCATTAGCCAGTCAAGAACATCATTTATACCGCCACAGGATCGCGAATCTTTACTCGCCGAGCAACCGTGGCCGCATAATGGTTTTGTAGCGATTTCATGGCATAACGTTGAAGACGAAGCTGCCGACCAGCGTTTTATGTCAGTGCGGACATCAGCACTGCGTGAACAATTTGCCTGGCTGCGCGAGAACGGTTATCAACCGGTCAGTATTGCTCAAATTCGTGAAGCACATCGAGGAGGAAAACCGCTACCGGAAAAAGCTGTAGTGCTGACTTTTGATGACGGCTACCAGAGTTTTTATACCCGCGTCTTCCCAATTCTTCAGGCCTTCCAGTGGCCTGCTGTATGGGCCCCCGTCGGCAGTTGGGTCGATACGCCAGCGGATAAACAAGTAAAATTTGGCGATGAGTTGGTCGATCGAGAATATTTTGCCACGTGGCAACAAGTGCGAGAAGTTGCGCGTTCCCGGCTCGTTGAGCTCGCTTCTCATACATGGAATTCTCACTACGGTATTCAGGCTAATGCCACCGGCAGCTTATTGCCTGTATATGTAAATCGTGCATATTTTACTGACCACGCACGGTATGAAACCGCAGCAGAATACCGGGAAAGAATTCGTCTGGATGCTGTAAAAATGACGGAATACCTGCGTACAAAGGTTGAGGTAAATCCACACGTTTTTGTTTGGCCTTATGGCGAAGCGAATGGCATAGCGATAGAGGAATTAAAAAAACTCGGTTATGACATGTTCTTCACCCTTGAATCAGGTTTGGCAAATGCGTCGCAATTGGATTCCATTCCGCGGGTATTAATCGCCAATAATCCCTCATTAAAAGAGTTTGCCCAGCAAATTATTACCGTACAGGAAAAATCACCACAACGGATAATGCATATCGATCTTGATTACGTTTATGACGAAAACCTCCAGCAAATGGATCGCAATATTGATGTGCTAATTCAGCGGGTGAAAGATATGCAAATATCAACCGTGTATTTGCAGGCATTTGCTGATCCCGATGGTGATGGGCTGGTCAAAGAGGTCTGGTTTCCAAATCGTTTGCTACCAATGAAAGCAGATATTTTTAGTCGGGTTGCCTGGCAATTACGTACCCGCTCAGGTGTAAACATCTATGCGTGGATGCCGGTATTAAGCTGGGATTTAGATCCCACATTAACGCGAGTAAAATACTTACCAACAGGGGAGAAAAAAGCACAAATTCATCCTGAACAATATCACCGTCTCTCTCCTTTCGATGACAGAGTCAGAGCACAAGTTGGCATGTTATATGAAGATCTTGCCGGACATGCTGCTTTTGATGGCATATTGTTCCACGATGATGCTTTGCTTTCAGATTATGAAGATGCCAGTGCACCGGCTATCACGGCTTATCAGCAAGCAGGCTTTAGCGGGAGTCTGAGCGAAATTCGACAAAACCCGGAGCAATTTAAACAGTGGGCCCGCTTTAAAAGTCGTGCGTTAACTGACTTCACTTTAGAACTTAGTGCGCGCGTAAAAGCCATTCGCGGTCCACATATTAAAACTGCACGAAATATTTTTGCACTTCCGGTAATACAACCTGAAAGTGAAGCCTGGTTTGCACAGAATTATGCTGATTTCCTAAAAAGCTATGACTGGACCGCTATTATGGCTATGCCTTATCTGGAAGGTGTCGCAGAAAAATCGGCTGACCAATGGTTAATACAATTGACCAATCAAATTAAAAACATCCCTCAGGCTAAAGACAAATCTATTTTAGAATTACAGGCACAAAACTGGCAGAAAAATGGTCAGCATCAGGCTATTTCTTCGCAACAACTCGCTCACTGGATGAGCCTATTACAACTGAATGGAGTGAAAAACTATGGTTATTATCCCGACAATTTTCTGCATAACCAACCTGAAATAGACCTTATTCGTCCTGAGTTTTCAACAGCCTGGTATCCGAAAAATGATTAATCGCATCGTATCGTTTTTTATATTATGTCTGGTGTTATGCATACCCCTATGCGTAGCGTACTTTCACTCTGGTGAACTGATGATGAGGTTCGTTTTCTTCTGGCCGTTTTTTATGTCCATTATGTGGATTGTTGGCGGCGTCTATTTCTGGGTCTATCGTGAACGCCACTGGCCGTGGGGAGAAAACGCACCAGCTCCCCAGTTGAAAGATAATCCGTCTATCTCCATTATCATTCCCTGTTTTAATGAGGAGAAAAACGTTGAGGAAACCATACACGCCGCTTTAGCACAGCGTTATGAGAACATTGAAGTTATTGCCGTAAATGACGGTTCAACAGATAAAACCCGTGCCATCCTGGATCGCATGGCTGCACAAATTCCCCATTTGCGGGTCATTCATCTGGCGCAAAACCAGGGGAAAGCCATTGCGCTTAAAACCGGAGCTGCCGCGGCGAAAAGTGAATATCTGGTGTGCATTGATGGCGATGCGTTATTAGACCGCGATGCGGCGGCATATATTGTGGAACCGATGTTGTACAACCCGCGTGTGGGTGCCGTAACCGGTAATCCTCGTATTCGAACACGTTCTACCCTGGTGGGTAAAATTCAGGTTGGCGAGTATTCCTCAATTATTGGTTTGATCAAGCGAACCCAGCGTATCTATGGAAACGTATTTACCGTTTCCGGTGTTATTGCCGCATTTCGTCGCAGCGCCCTGGCAGAAGTGGGTTACTGGAGTGACGATATGATCACCGAAGATATTGATATTAGCTGGAAGCTGCAGTTGAATCAGTGGACGATTTTTTACGAGCCACGGGCACTGTGCTGGATATTAATGCCTGAAACGTTAAAAGGGCTGTGGAAACAGCGCCTGCGCTGGGCTCAGGGCGGTGCAGAAGTATTCCTCAAAAATATGACAAGGCTATGGCGCAAAGAAAACTTTCGAATGTGGCCACTGTTTTTTGAATACTGTCTGACGACAATATGGGCCTTTACCTGCCTGGTCGGTTTCATTATTTACGCAGTCCAACTTGCCGGTGTACCGTTAAATATTGAATTGACACATATCGCTGCGACACATACTGCCGGAATATTATTGTGTACGTTATGTTTACTGCAATTTATTGTCAGCCTGATGATCGAGAATCGCTATGAGCATAATCTGACTTCATCGCTTTTCTGGATTATTTGGTTCCCGGTTATTTTCTGGATGCTGAGCCTGGCAACGACATTGGTATCATTTACACGAGTCATGTTGATGCCTAAAAAGCAACGCGCCCGTTGGGTAAGTCCCGATCGCGGGATTCTGAGAGGTTAATATGAACAATTTAATTATTACGACCCGACAATCGCCAGTACGTTTACTGGTTGATTATGTTGCCACAACCATCTTGTGGACATTATTTGCTTTGTTCATATTCTTATTCGCCATGGATCTGCTGACGGGTTATTACTGGCAAAGCGAGGCCAGAAGCCGACTTCAGTTCTATTTTTTGCTGGCAGTGGCGAATGCCGTCGTGTTAATTGTCTGGGCGCTGTACAATAAGCTGCGTTTTCAAAAACAGCAGCATCATGCAGCCTACCAATATACGCCGCAAGAATATGCAGAGAGCTTAGCAATACCTGATGAGCTCTATCAGCAACTACAAAAAAGCCACAGGATGAGCGTACACTTCACCAGCCAGGGGCAAATAAAAATGGTTGTTTCAGAAAAAGCGCTAGTCCGGGCATAAACACCCAAAACAAAGCCCGGTTCGCCCGGGCTCTGCACCGATAATACACTTAACTGTATGCATGCAGCGTACGTTGGCAAAGTGCCGAACGTACGCAATCCTCTTTACCGAATCGGATGATCCCGACCATTTCATCTTCTTCGAAACGTTCCAGCGCGTCACTTAATCCGGAGCGCACACCGCGAGGTAAATCGCATTGTGTGATATCACCGTTGACGATAACCGTCACGTTCTCCCCGAGGCGGGTTAAAAACATTTTCATTTGCGCGGCAGTCACATTCTGCGCCTCGTCAAGAATGACGACTGCATTTTCAAAGGTACGTCCACGCATATAGGCGAACGGCGCGATTTCCACCTTCCCTATTTCCGGTCGCAGGCAGTACTGCATAAAGGAAGCCCCTAAGCGCCGGACCAGCACGTCGTAGACCGGGCGAAAATAGGGAGCAAACTTTTCTGCGATATCTCCAGGTAAGAAGCCAAGATCTTCATCGGCTTGCAGAACTGGACGGGTGACGATAATCCTGTCGACATCCTTATGTATCAGGGCCTCTGCCGCTTTTGCTGCACTGATCCAGGTTTTTCCGCACCCGGCTTCGCCCGTGGCGAATATCAGCTGCTTACTCTCAATAGCCTTCAGATAGTGCAATTGCGCTTCATTTCGCGCGAGGATGGGCGAGGTATCGCGACTGTCGCGAGCCATACCAATGGCTTCTACGCCGCTCATCTGCACAAGCGAGGTGACCGATTCTTCTTCACGCTGCTTATGGCTGCGCGAATCCCGTCTCAGCACACGTTTTGCCTCACGACGAGCTTTGATCACTGCTTTTTGTCTTCCCATGGAGAGCACCTTGAGTTGTTTGTATTCATCACACGCGCCGTTGGCAGCGCGATTATGCGCACGAACATCAGAGGGTTGGCTTCCTTGTAAGCCATAGTTTGCTTTTGGATAAAATGCCGAAAAACGGCTACGCACACCGTTTGCGGCGTCGGTAACACGAGTAAAGAGAGGAAGTGAGAAAAATACAGAGTGACGAAGTTGCTACCGGAGGAGAAATCTCCGCGAGTGGTGGAGCGTTGCTTAACAAAACATTGTCCAGTACAGGACGTTACCATCCGCGATCTCCATAGTGACTGACTATCACTGCCGGGAACTTCCTCTGCTACTTAATAAGTACAACAGATCTCGCATTAATTGCAACAATATATTCACTTATATTTAACTATAAAACACCATTTTAGTGACATTAGTTTCTACTGGAAAGATGACAGAGTGATGACAGAGATGAAAAAAGCTGTGTGCTTTCAGCAGGATTTGCATCAGGCATCTGTGCACGATCGCCGTATGCGGCGTGAACGCCTTATCCGCCTACCGAACCCGCACCGATTGTAGGCATAAGAAGACGCGCAAGCATCGCATCAGGCATCTGCGCAAGAACGCCTTATCCGTCTAAAAACATTAAACCCGCAATAACGCGCTTCCGAGATAATCGTTCGCGTCCTTCACTCCCGGCAGCGCAAAAAAATAACCGCCGCCGATAGGTTTAACGTATTCCTCCAGCGCTTCGCCATTGAGCCTTTTTTGTACTGTCAGGAAGCCTTTTTCCAGATCGTGTTGGTAACAGACAAACAGTAGCCCCATATCCAGTTGCCCGGAGTTGGTGACGCCCAGTGAATAACTGTAGCCACGACGCAGCATCAGGCTGGACTCACTCTCCGCCGTGCGTGGATTCGCCAGCCGGATATGGCTGTCCAGCGCAATCACCTTCCCTTCCGGGTCGCTGGCGTAATCAGGCACATCATGCTCATGCTGCATTCCCAGCGGCGCACCGGTTTGCTTATCACGGCCAAAAATCGTCTGCTGTTCTTTCAGCGGCGTTCTGTCCCAAAATTCCACTCGAAACTGAATCAAGCGTACTGCCTGATAGCTGCCACCGATTGTCCACGCAGGCTCCTGCTGATCTGCCGTTACCCACACCACTTTTTGCATCAACTTATCATTCTGGCTATCGGGATTGGCAGTGCCGTCTTTGAAACCCAGCAAATTAATCGGCGTCTCTTTGCCTTTACTACGCGCCGCGTGATCGGAAATAAACCCTTCCCGCTTCCAGCGCACGCTGAGCAAATCCGGCGTATGTTTGATGATATCGCGCAGTGCATGGATCACCGTGTCCTGGGTGTTGGCGCAAATTTGTAGCAACACATCACCATGACATAACGCCGCATCCAGCGAGTCGTTGGGAAAACGCGTCATCTTCTGCAACTTTTTCGGCATCTGTGGCGCAAGGCCAAAGCGCTCATCAAACAATGAGTGACCCACCGATAACGTGATGGTGAGATTATCGGGCGCAATGTAGCCGCCAAGAATGCCGGAATCGAGTGGTGGCAGGCGCGGATTTGGCGTTTCTGGTGCCGCTCCGCCCTGAGTCAGAAAAGCAAAACGCTGAGTCAACAAGCGAAACAACCGTTCAAGATCGGCTTTATCGCTGGCAAGCACATCAAACGCCACCAGCATCATTGCGGCCTGTTGTGGCGTCAGGATCCCTGCCTGATGCTTACCATAAAACGGCTGTTTCTCATTGCGTGCAACCGGTGAAAGCGTACCCGGCGCACTTTGCGTTTTTTGTGCATGAGCGACCGGACAACTTCCCGCCAGCGCCAGCGCACCAATGCCTTTCAGTAAACGTCGGCGTGACGGTTCATTCACGCCGTTTTTATCTTCATACTGCATAATGCTTAATCCAATCCCAGCACACCGCGAAGTTGCGCCAGATCTTCCGCCAGCGCAGTAATCGGTCCTTTCAGTGCATTCCGGTCGGCATCGGTCAATTTGTCGTAGGTTTCAAAACCGTCTTTAGTACGGTATTTCGCCAGAATGGTATCGACCTTTTTAAAGTTGGCATCGACTTTTGCCAACAGTTCCGGGTTAGCTTTTTGCAGTTGTGGACGCAGCAGATCGACAATTTTCTGCGAGCCTTCAACGTTAGCCTGGAAATCCCACAGATCGGTGTGGCTGTAGCGATCTTCTTCACCGCTGATTTTGCTGGCTGCCACTTCCTCAATCAGTCCGGCTGCACCGCCGACCACTTTTGAAGGTGGGAAAGCCAGTTCACTGATGCGTTTTTGCAAATCGACCACATCGGTATAAAGCTGGTCAGCGTACTGATCCATGCCTTTGGTGGTGTTGTCGCCAAACAATGCTTTTTCCAGACGGTGGAAACCGGTGAATTTTGGATCAGCGGCTTTTTGCTCGTAATCATCTTCACGGGCGTCAATGCTGCCATCCAGATCGGAGAACAGTTCAGCAATCGGTTCAATGCGCTCATAGTGCTGGCGCGTCGGCGCATACAGTGCTTTCGCTTTTTCGATATCGCCTGCTTTAATCGCGTCGGTAAAGGCTTTGGTGTCGGTCACCAGCTGCGTGGTTTCCGCCATGACATACGCTTTATATGCAGTAATTGCACCACCAAGACTTAACAGCACATCACTTTGCGCCGCATCCGCCGTTGCCTCACCTTTGACGATCAACTTCCCTTTCGGGTTAGTCAGCAGACCGCAGGTCATATCGTATTCGCCAGGCTGTAAATTCGCCGTCATTTTCTGGCTAAAACCAGGGGCGATATTTTCCCGCTCTTCCACCACCATCACGCCTTTGAGGATCTCCCACTCCAGCGCCTTCTGGCTATGGTTCTGAATAATGAACTGTGTTTTCCCGGCGTTAACCGTAATGGTCATCGGTTCGCACTGCTTATCCGTCACGGTCACTTTGACCTGCGGCACATCAGCGGCGTTAGCCATAAAAGCAGAAGAAAACAGCGCAGCCACGCTCAACTGCAATGCGTTACGGCGGAAGTTAATGGTCATGACGAGACTATCCCTTTAAAGTATGTTGTAACTAAGCAAGAGTTTGCGTCGTATTTGTTACGCGGAGCGAGACGCTGTCGCCCCTGCGCGTGGTGGCAGAGCAAATGCCACCAGCGCCGGGATGAGATAAATAAACCAGACGGCGACTTCGCTGACGCTCGGCGCTTCCTGATAGCCAAAAATCCCTTCCATCAGCGTGCCAAACAGCGAGTGAGTTGAGAGCACCGCACTCATATCGAAGGCGATTTCCTGAAAGTGGTTCCACAATCCGGCTTCATGAAATGCGCGAATGGCACCAGCTGCCAGCCCTGCGGCGACGAAGAGAATAAACAGGCTGGTCCATTTAAAAAATGCACCAAGATTGAGGCGAATACCGCCCCAGTAGAGCAGGAAGCCTAGCACCACGGCAGTAGCAAGACCGAGCATTGCACCCAGCGGCGGCCAGATCCCGACATCTTGTTGAAATGCCGCCAGCAGGAAAAAGACCGACTCCAGCCCTTCCCTTGCAACGGCAAAAAAGACCATCATCACCAGCGCCCAGCCATGATGATTTCCACGCTGCAATGCGCTATCGACTGCCTGCTCCAGTTGTACTTTGACGTTGCGCGACACTTTGCGCATCCAGAAAACCATCCAGGTAAGGATCACCACGGCGATCACCGCCACGATACCTTCAAACAGTTCCTGCTCTTTTTGCGGAAATTCGCCGGTGGTTTCGTTAATGAAGATCCCCAAGCCCAGGCACAACGCAGCGGCAAGCAACACGCCAATCCACATCACACCAATCCATCGGCCTCGCTGGGTACGCTTAAGATAGCTGGCAATCAAACTGACAATCAGCGCGGCTTCAAGTCCTTCGCGCAACATAATGAGAAACGGAACAAACATGCCACCCACCCTTAAACGTTTTTCTGAGTCAATCTATGCAAAGAAAAGTAAATCGCAGTGATAGCGATTATCATTACGGTAAAGAAAAATACAAGCGGAATGTTTATAAAATGATGTTGAAATGTAAACAAAGAGAGGTAATGCCAGGGGATATAAACGATTATTCCAGGTACAAAGATGGGATTGTTTACAACGAGCCATGTGTTCTTGCCGGATGCCGCGTAAACGCCGTATCCAGCCGACAAAACTGTCCAGACTCAATGCATCAGAGCTTCCATGTAAAACTGATAAGCGGGTGTATCAAGCAATTTCGTCCATCCGCGATTATCAAATCTAACTTTTTGCCCGGAACATAATAACAGCTCGGGTGTTGGTGGCGTCAAAATCGCTGAAGCGTTCCCCGAAGGCCGGGACAGCAGGGGGCGGCGGCGATTGGCCGCCCCCTGCGCGCTCCCTGCACCATTCAATTTATATGGCGAGGCACATTAAGGGAGCGCAACCCGCTGCTGAAGCCAAACAAAACCGCCGCAGGCTAAGTCCCTTAGCTTTCCTGCAACCGTGACGGCGGAGCCGAATGATAGTGCGCATCGGCCTCGGCAAAGCGTTTTTGCATCGCCGCTGACGGCGCTTTACCCAGCAAACTAAACACTACAATCCCAATACTGCCGAAGATAAAGCCCGGAATAATTTCGTACAGTCCCAGCCAGCCGAACTGTTTCCAGACGATAACCGTCAGCGCCCCGATGATCATCCCCGCCAGCGCACCGTTGCGCGTCATGCGTGACCACATCACCGAGAACAGCACCACCGGACCAAACGCCGCGCCAAAGCCTGCCCACGCATAGCTCACTAGCCCCAGCACACGGTTTTCCGGGTTTGCCGCCAGCGCAATGGCCACCAGCGCCACCACCAGCACCATCACACGCCCTACCCACACCAGCTCTTTCTGGCTGGCATGTTTACGCAGAAACGCTTTGTATAAATCTTCGGTAATCGCACTGGAGCACACCAGCAGCTGGCAACTTAAGGTTGACATTACCGCCGCCAGAATTGCCGACAGCAGAATCCCGGCAATCCACGGGTTAAACAGAATTTGCGCCAGTTCGATAAACACGCGCTCGGCGTTCTGGTTTACCGCGCCTGCTACCGCCGGGTGCTCATTAAAGTAAGCAATCCCAAAGAAGCCGACAGCCACCGCCCCTGCCAGGCAGAGGATCATCCAGGTCATACTGATACGACGCGCATGGACAATGCTGTGGTGAGAATCCGCCGCCATAAAACGCGCCAGAATGTGCGGCTGCCCGAAGTAACCCAGCCCCCAGCCCATCAGCGAGATAATGGCAACAAAGTTCAGACCTTTGAGCATATCAACGTTTTCGATGCTCTTTTGTTTGATCACTTCCAGCGAGTCACCAAAGCCACCGACACTGATAATGACGATAACCGGTGTCAGGATCAGGGCAAAAATCATCAGGCTGGCCTGTACAGTATCAGTCCAGCTCACCGCGAGGAAACCGCCAATAAAGGTGTAAAGGATCGTCGCCGCAGCTCCCGCCCACAGAGCCGTTTCGTAGCTCATGCCAAAGGTACTTTCAAACAGACGCGCGCCTGCCACAATGCCCGAAGCGCAATAAATGGTGAAGAACAGCAAAATAACCAGCGCGGAGATAATGCGCAAAATGCGGCTTTTATCTTCAAAGCGCCCGGTGAAATAATCCGGCAGGGTTAAGGCGTTATTGTTGTATTCGGTATGCACACGCAACCGCCCGGCCACCAGCTTCCAGTTGATCCACGCGCCTAATGTCAGGCCAATGGCGATCCAGCTTTCGGAAATCCCGGAAAGAAAAACCGCGCCCGGCAACCCCATTAACAGCCAGCCGCTCATATCCGACGCACCCGCCGATAATGCCGTCACGAATGGCCCAAGACTACGACCGCCCAGAATATAGTCGTCAAAGTTTTTCGTTGATCGCCAGGCGATAAACCCAATCAATATCATGCCAAAGATATAGACACAAAATGTCACCAACATCGGTGTGCTAATAGCCATCTAAAGTCTCCAAAAAATTATTATCGGCAATGTCGAAACTTGCCGTTATATCTGCCACCGGAACGGGGTAACAGAGTTTATGTTTTACCAGGGCGACCGTATCCTGCCGGAAGCGCTGGTTATTCACAATCGATTTAACACACCATTTACATTAAATTTTAGTGCTCAGCGACACTATTTTTCATCAGGTTGCACTCTCTCACATTTTTTGCGGTTGCACCTTTCAAAAATGTTAACTGCCGCAGAGAAAAAGTCTGAGTTATTTTTTTAATCCCTGTCATATCGATTTCTTTTATTAACATTTCATTCATTTTTAAGCTTGCTACGCAGGTCACATTTAACATAGTTGCACAAAGTTGCAACATCATGGATATTTCACGATAACGTTAAGTTGCACCTTTCAGAACAACAGGAGTAATGGCATGGGAACCACCACCATGGGGGTTAAGCTGGACGACGCGACGCGTGAGCGTATTAAGTCTGCCGCGACACGTATCGATCGCACACCACACTGGTTAATTAAGCAGGCGATTTTTTCTTATCTCGAACAACTGGAAAACAGCGATACTCTGCCAGAGCTACCTGCGCTGCTTTCTGGCGCTGCCAATGAGAGCGATGAAGCACCGACTCCGGCAGAGGAACCACACCAGCCATTCCTCGACTTTGCCGAGCAAATTTTGCCCCAGTCGGTTTCCCGCGCCGCGATCACCGCGGCCTATCGTCGCCCGGAAACCGAAGCGGTTTCTATGCTGCTGGAACAAGCCCGCCTGCCGCAGCCAGTTGCTGAACAGGCGCACAAACTGGCGTATCAACTGGCCGATAAACTGCGTAATCAAAAAAATGCCAGTGGTCGCGCAGGTATGGTCCAGGGGTTATTGCAGGAGTTTTCGCTGTCATCGCAGGAAGGCGTGGCGCTGATGTGTCTGGCAGAAGCGTTGTTGCGTATTCCCGACAAAGCCACCCGCGACGCGTTAATTCGCGACAAAATCAGCAACGGTAACTGGCAGTCACACATTGGTCGTAGCCCGTCACTGTTTGTGAATGCCGCCACCTGGGGGCTGCTGTTTACTGGCAAACTGGTTTCCACCCATAACGAAGCCATCCTCTCCCGCTCGCTGAACCGCATTATCGGTAAAAGCGGTGAACCGCTGATCCGCAAAGGTGTGGATATGGCGATGCGCCTGATGGGCGAGCAGTTCGTCACGGGTGAAACCATCGCGGAAGCGTTAGCCAATGCCCGCAAGCTGGAAGAGAAAGGTTTCCGTTACTCTTACGATATGCTGGGCGAAGCTGCACTGACTGCCGCAGACGCACAGGCGTATATGGTTTCCTATCAGCAGGCGATTCACGCCATCGGTAAAGCGTCTAACGGTCGTGGCATCTATGAAGGGCCGGGCATTTCAATCAAACTGTCGGCGCTGCATCCGCGTTATAGCCGCGCCCAGTATGACCGGGTAATGGAAGAACTTTACCCGCGTCTGAAATCACTCACCCTGCTGGCGCGTCAGTATGATATTGGTATTAACATCGATGCCGAAGAGGCCGATCGTCTGGAGATCTCCCTCGATCTGCTGGAAAAACTCTGTTTCGAGCCGGAACTGGCAGGCTGGAACGGCATCGGTTTTGTTATTCAGGCTTATCAAAAACGCTGCCCGTTGGTGATTGATTACCTGATTGATCTCGCCACCCGTAGCCGTCGCCGTCTGATGATTCGTCTGGTGAAAGGCGCGTACTGGGATAGTGAAATTAAGCGTGCGCAGATGGACGGCCTTGAAGGTTATCCGGTTTATACCCGCAAGGTGTATACCGACGTTTCTTATCTCGCCTGTGCGAAAAAACTGCTGGCGGTGCCGAATCTAATCTACCCGCAGTTCGCGACGCACAACGCCCATACGCTGGCAGCGATTTATCAACTGGCAGGTCAGAACTACTATCCGGGTCAGTACGAGTTCCAGTGCCTGCATGGTATGGGCGAGCCACTGTACGAGCAGGTCACCGGGAAAGTTGCCGACGGTAAACTTAACCGACCGTGTCGTATTTATGCCCCGGTTGGCACACATGAAACGCTGCTGGCGTATCTGGTGCGTCGCCTGCTGGAAAACGGTGCTAACACCTCGTTTGTTAACCGTATTGCCGACACCTCTTTGCCACTGGATGAACTGGTCGCCGATCCGGTCACTGCTGTAGAAAAACTGGCGCAACAGGAAGGGCAAACTGGATTACCGCATCCGAAAATTCCCCTGCCGCGCGATCTTTACGGTCACGGGCGCGACAACTCGGCAGGGCTGGATCTCGCTAACGAACACCGTCTGGCCTCGCTCTCCTCTGCCCTGCTCAATAGTGCACTGCAAAAATGGCAGGCCTTGCCAATGCTGGAACAACCGGTAGCGGCAGGTGAGATGTCGCCCGTTATTAACCCTGCGGAACCGAAAGATATTGTGGGCTATGTGCGTGAAGCCACGCCGCGTGAAGTAGAACAGGCGCTGGAAAGTGCGGTTAATAACGCGCCAATCTGGTTTGCCACTCCTCCGGCTGAACGCGCGGCAATTTTACATCGCGCTGCCGTGCTAATGGAAAGCCAGATGCAGCAACTGATTGGTATTCTGGTGCGTGAGGCCGGAAAAACCTTCAGTAACGCCATTGCCGAAGTGCGCGAAGCGGTCGATTTTCTCCACTACTACGCCGGACAGGTGCGGGATGATTTCGCTAACGAAACCCACCGTCCATTAGGGCCTGTGGTGTGTATCAGTCCGTGGAACTTCCCGCTGGCTATTTTCACCGGGCAGATTGCTGCCGCACTGGCGGCAGGTAACAGCGTGCTGGCAAAACCGGCAGAACAAACGCCGCTGATTGCCGCGCAAGGGATCGCCATTTTGCTGGAAGCGGGTGTACCGCCAGGCGTGGTGCAATTGCTGCCAGGTCGGGGTGAAACCGTGGGCGCGCAACTGACGGGTGATGATCGCGTGCGCGGGGTGATGTTTACCGGTTCAACCGAAGTCGCTACGTTACTGCAACGTAATATCGCCAGCCGCCTGGACGCTCAGGGTCGCCCTATTCCGCTCATCGCTGAAACCGGCGGCATGAACGCGATGATTGTCGATTCTTCAGCACTGACCGAACAGGTCGTCGTGGATGTACTGGCCTCGGCGTTCGACAGTGCGGGTCAGCGTTGTTCGGCGCTGCGCGTGCTGTGCCTGCAAGATGAGATTGCCGACCACACGTTGAAAATGCTGCGCGGCGCAATGGCCGAATGCCGGATGGGTAATCCGGGTCGCCTGACCACCGATATCGGTCCGGTGATTGATAGCGAAGCGAAAGCCAATATTGAGCGCCATATTCAGACCATGCGTAGCAAAGGCCGTCCGGTGTTCCAGGCGGTGCGGGAAAACAGCGAAGATGCCCGTGAATGGCAAAGCGGCACCTTTGTCGCCCCGACGCTGATCGAACTGGATGACTTTGCCGAATTGCAAAAAGAGGTCTTTGGTCCGGTGCTGCATGTGGTGCGTTACAACCGTAACCAGCTACCAGAGCTGATCGAGCAGATTAACGCTTCCGGCTATGGTCTGACGCTTGGTGTCCATACGCGTATTGATGAAACCATCGCCCAGGTCACTGGCTCGGCCCATGTTGGTAACCTGTATGTTAACCGTAATATGGTGGGCGCAGTGGTGGGTGTGCAGCCATTCGGCGGCGAAGGGTTGTCCGGTACCGGGCCGAAAGCAGGCGGTCCGCTCTATCTCTACCGTCTGCTGGCGAATCGCCCGGAAAGTGCGCTGGCAGTGACGCTCGCGCGTCAGGATGCAGAGTATCCGGTCGATGCACAGTTGAAAGCAGCATTGACTCAGCCGCTAAATGCACTGCGGGAATGGGCAGCAAATCGTCCAGAATTGCAGGCGTTATGTACGCAATATGGCGAGCTGGCGCAGGCAGGAACACAACGATTGCTGCCGGGGCCGACGGGTGAACGCAACACCTGGACGCTGCTGCCGCGTGAGCGCGTGTTGTGTATTGCCGATGATGAGCAGGATGCGCTGACTCAGCTCGCCGCCGTGCTGGCGGTGGGCAGCCAGGTACTGTGGCCGGATGACGCGCTGCATCGTCAGCTAGTAAAGGCATTGCCATCGGCAGTCAGCGAACGTATTCAACTGGCGAAAGCGGAAAATATAACCGCTCAACCCTTTGATGCGGTGATCTTCCACGGTGATTCGGATCAGCTTCGCGCATTGTGTGAAGCCGTTGCTGCGCGGGATGGCGCAATTGTTTCGGTGCAGGGTTTTGCCCGTGGCGAAAGCAATATCCTTCTGGAACGGCTGTATATCGAACGTTCGCTGAGTGTGAATACCGCTGCCGCTGGCGGTAACGCCAGTTTAATGACGATCGGTTAAACAGGTAGCCGGAGGATGTTACAACCTCCTCCGGCATCTTTAACGTGGTCGAATCCCCTCAATAATAATCCGCTGCACGTTTTCAACCGTTTGATTGAAAAATACCTCATCGCGCAACGTCGCGCCTGTCACCGCCTCCACCTGAGGGGCAAAATCGGCGTAATGTTGAGTGGAAGCCCAAATCATAAAAATCAAATGCTGCGGATCAATCGGCGCGAGTTTGCCGCTTTTGACCCAACCGGCAATCAGCGCCGATTTCTCATCAATTAATGCCTTCAAATCGCCCGTCAGTTCATCCATTAACAGCGGCGCGCCTGCCAGCATCTCCATACAGAACAGGCGCGAAGCCTGCGGATAATCGCGGGAGACTTCCAGCTTCAGACGGATGTACTCTTTGATCGCCGCCAGCGGGGCGAAATCTTCTCGAAACGCTTTTAACGGTGCCAGCCAGATATCGAGAATCTGCCGCAGCACGGCAATATACAGCGCCTCTTTTGACGGAAAGTAATACAGCAGATTGGTTTTTGAAACACCCGCCAACTCTGCGATCTGCTCCAGCCTTGTGCCGTGAAAACCGAATTGTGAAAAAGTGTCCAGTGCTGCGCTAAGAATCGCTTTTTTCTTCGCGCTTACTGCGCGCGAACGTTTACCCGTTGTTTTCACTGCGCCTTGCGTCATGCGCTCTCCCCTCTTGTAGATTGGCAACAGGATAGCAAAACCCCCGCCCGGCCTCGACCTTCTGCACTCTCATCGCGCACAGATGCATGTTTTATGTGCAACTGTTTTGACCGTTTAGTCCACTTTTTACCAGATATTTTAGATAACTTAGCATTAACACATTAATAACATTCACTTTTAAAAACTGGCATCCACTTTGCAAACAAGCCATTACGCGGCTGAAAAGGATATGCAGGACGCAGTGCCCCGTCTGACTTTCACTTTACGAGACGAAGAGAGGTTGATGATGAAAATTGGCGTATTCGTACCTATTGGCAACAACGGCTGGCTCATTTCGACCCACGCGCCGCAGTACATGCCGACCTTTGAACTGAATAAAGCCATTGTGCAAAAAGCGGAGCACTACCATTTCGATTTCGCCCTGTCGATGATCAAACTGCGTGGCTTTGGCGGCAAAACTGAGTTCTGGGATCACAACCTTGAGTCGTTCACCTTGATGGCGGGGCTGGCAGCCGTCACCTCACGCATTCAGATTTACGCGACAGCTGCCACCTTAACGTTACCTCCGGCAATCGTCGCCCGTATGGCCGCAACCATCGACTCCATCTCTGGCGGGCGTTTTGGCGTCAACCTCGTGACTGGCTGGCAAAAGCCCGAGTATGAGCAGATGGGTATCTGGCCTGGCGATGACTATTTCTCCCGTCGTTACGACTATCTCACCGAATATGTTCAGGTGCTGCGCGACCTGTGGGGCACGGGGAAAAGCGATTTTAAAGGCGATTTTTTCACCATGAATGATTGTCGCGTCAGTCCGCAACCGAGTGTCCCCATGAAAGTGATCTGCGCCGGGCAAAGCGACGCTGGCATGGCGTTCTCCGCCCAGTATGCCGATTTCAACTTCTGTTTCGGCAAAGGCGTAAATACGCCCACGGCTTTCGCCCCGACCGCTGCGCGGATGAAACAGGCCGCAGAGCAAACCGGGCGCGACGTTGGTTCTTATGTGTTGTTTATGGTGATTGCCGATGAAACCGACGATGCCGCTCGCGCCAAATGGGAACACTACAAAGCGGGCGCGGATGAAGAGGCGTTAAGCTGGCTAACCGAACAAAGTCAGAAAGATACCCGCTCCGGTACTGATACCAACGTCCGTCAGATGGCCGATCCCACTTCGGCGGTAAACATCAATATGGGGACGTTAGTCGGTTCTTACGCCAGTGTCGCGCGCATGTTAGATGAAGTCGCAAGCGTGCCTGGTGCCGAAGGCGTGCTGTTGACCTTCGATGATTTTCTGTCGGGAATCGAAACCTTCGGCGAGCGCATTCAACCACTGATGCAGTGCCGCGCCCATCTACCTGCGCTGACTCAGGAGGTGGCATGATGACAACCTTAACCGCTCGACCGGAAGCCATTACCTTCGATCCGCAGCAAAGTGCGCTGATCGTGGTGGATATGCAAAACGCCTATGCCACGCCAGGCGGCTACTTAGATCTCGCCGGGTTTGATGTCTCAACCACTCGCCCGGTCATTGCCAACATTCAAACCGCTGTGACCGCAGCGCGAGCGGCAGGGATGTTGATCATCTGGTTTCAAAATGGCTGGGATGAACAGTATGTCGAGGCTGGCGGCCCCGGCTCACCGAATTTTCATAAATCGAACGCCCTGAAAACCATGCGTAATCAGCCGCAGCTGCAGGGGAAATTGCTGGCGAAAGGCTCCTGGGATTATCAACTGGTGGATGAACTGGTGCCGCAGCCTGGCGATATTGTGCTGCCGAAGCCGCGCTACAGCGGTTTCTTCAATACACCGCTGGACAGCATTTTGCGCAGCCGTGGAATACGCCATCTGGTTTTCACCGGTATCGCTACCAACGTCTGCGTCGAATCGACGCTACGCGATGGCTTTTTTCTGGAGTATTTCGGCGTGGTGCTGGAAGACGCAACACACCAGGCGGGGCCGGAATTTGCACAGAAAGCCGCGTTGTTCAATATCGAAACCTTTTTTGGCTGGGTCAGCGACGTCGAAACGTTCTGCGACGCGCTTTCTCCCACATCCTTTGCTCGTATCGCTTAAGGAGTTTAACGATGCCAAAATCCGTAATTATTCCCGCTGGCAGCAGCGCACCGCTGGCCCCCTTCGTTCCCGGCACGCTGGCTGATGGCGTGGTGTATGTCTCCGGTACGCTGGCTTTTGATCAACATAATAACGTGCTGTTTGCCGATGACCCAAAGGCGCAAACCCGCCACGTTCTGGAAATTATCCGCAAGGTGATCGAGACGGCGGGTGGCACGATGGCGGATGTGACCTTCAACAGCATCTTTATTACCGACTGGAAAAATTACGCCGCGATTAACGAAATCTACGCCGAGTTTTTTCCGGGTGATAAACCGGCGCGATTCTGCATTCAGTGCGGACTGGTAAAACCTGACGCGCTGGTGGAAATCGCCACAATTGCGCATATCGCCAAGTGAGGCCGCGATGAAACTTTCACTCTCACCTCCCCCTTATGCTGATGCGCCCGTAGTGGTGTTGATTTCGGGTCTTGGCGGTAGCGGCAGTTACTGGTTACCGCAACTGGCGGTGCTGGAGCAGGAGTATCAGGTAGTCTGTTACGACCAGCGCGGCACCGGCAATAATCCCGACACACTGGCAGAAGATTACAGTATCGCCCAGATGGCAGCGGAACTGCATCAGGCGCTGGTAGCCGCAGGGATTGAGCATTACGCGGTGGTCGGCCATGCGCTCGGTGCGCTGGTGGGAATGCAGCTGGCGCTGGATTATCCCGCGTCGGTAACTGTGCTGATCAGCGTTAACGGCTGGCTACGAATAAACGCCCATACGCGCCGCTGTTTTCAGGTTCGCGAACGATTACTGTATAGCGGCGGCGCGCAGGCATGGGTGGAAGCGCAGCCGTTGTTCCTCTATCCCGCCGACTGGATGGCGGCCCGCGCACCTCGCCTTGAGGCAGAAGACGCGCTGGCACTGGCGCATTTTCAGGGCAAAAATAATTTACTGCGTCGACTTAACGCCCTCAAACGCGCTGACTTTAGTCACCATGCGGATCGCATCCGCTGCCCGGTGCAAATCATCTGCGCCAGTGATGATCTGCTGGTGCCAACAGCATGTTCCAGTGAACTTCATGCCGCCCTGCCCGATAGCCAGAAAATGGTGATGCCCTATGGCGGACACGCCTGCAACGTGACCGATCCCGAAACGTTTAATGCTCTGTTACTCAACGGGCTTGCCAGCCTGTTACATCACCGCGAAGCCGCCCTGTAAGGAATTGCTATGAACGAAGCCGTTAGCCCAGGTGCGCTTAGCACCCTGTTCACCGATGCCCGCACTCACAACGGCTGGCGGGAGACACCCGTCAGCGATGAGACGTTACGGGAGCTTTATGCCCTGATGAAATGGGGGCCGACATCAGCTAACTGTTCTCCGGCACGGATCGTGTTTATCCGCACTGTAGAAGGAAAAGAACGTCTGCGCCCGGCGCTTTCCAGCGGCAATCTACAAAAAACCCTGACCGCGCCCGTCACCGCTATCGTTGCCTGGGACAGTGAATTTTATGAACGGTTACCACTACTGTTTCCCCACGGTGATGCCCGCAGTTGGTTTACCTCCAGCCCACAACTTGCCGAAGAAACAGCGTTTCGCAACAGCTCCATGCAGGCGGCCTATCTGATCGTCGCTTGCCGTGCGCTGGGACTGGATACCGGCCCGATGTCGGGTTTTGACCGTCAATACGTTGACGACGCTTTTTTTGCAGGCAGCACGCTGAAGAGCAATCTGCTGATTAATATCGGCTATGGCGATAGCAGCAAACTTTATGCGCGCCTGCCACGTCTGTCCTTTGAAGAAGCCTGCGGGCTGTTGTAAGGAGCAAACTATGAACATAGTTGATCAACAAACCTTTCGCGATGCGATGTCCTGTATGGGCGCGGCGGTCAATATCATCACCACGGACGGTCCAGCCGGGCGCGCCGGGTTCACCGCCAGCGCCGTCTGCAGCGTGACCGATACGCCGCCCACATTACTGGTGTGCCTGAATCGTGGGGCGTCCGTCTGGCCGGTATTCAATGAAAATCGAACGCTGTGTGTAAATACACTGAGCGCCGGGCAGGAGCCGCTTTCAAATCTTTTTGGCGGCAAAACGCCCATGGAACACCGCTTTGCCGCCGCCCGCTGGCAGACGGGTGTGACCGGATGCCCGCAACTGGAAGAGGCTCTGGTTTCGTTTGACTGCCGTATCAGCCAGGTGGTGAGCGTCGGCACCCACGACATTCTGTTTTGCGCCATCGAAGCGATTCATCGTCACGCCACACCCTACGGGCTGGTGTGGTTCGATCGCAGTTATCACGCGCTGATGCGCCCTGCTTGTTAACCTCCTAAAGGAGACAGCTGATGGCAATGTTCGGTTTTCCTCACTGGCAGTTAAAATCGACCTCTACAGAGAGCGGCGTGGTCGCGCCGTATGAACGATTGCCGTTTGCTCAGACGGCAGTAATGGGCGTTCAACACGCGGTGGCGATGTTTGGCGCGACGGTGTTAATGCCGATTCTGATGGGGCTGGATCCCAATCTTTCCATTTTAATGTCGGGGATCGGCACGTTACTGTTTTTCTTTATTACCGGCGGGCGCGTCCCCAGTTATCTCGGTTCCAGCGCGGCTTTTGTCGGCGTGGTGATTGCCGCGACGGGCTTTAACGGTCAGGGCATTAACCCGAATATCAGCATTGCGCTGGGCGGGATTATCGCCTGTGGGCTGGTTTATACCGTCATTGGCCTGGTGGTGATGAAAATTGGTACACGCTGGATTGAACGACTAATGCCGCCGGTGGTGACGGGTGCGGTGGTGATGGCGATTGGCCTGAACTTAGCGCCTATCGCAGTGAAAAGTGTATCGGCTTCGGCCTTTGATAGCTGGATGGCGGTAATGACGGTGCTGTGTATTGGGCTGGTGGCGGTGTTTACCCGTGGCATGATCCAGCGGTTATTGATTCTCGTAGGTTTAATTGTCGCCTGTCTGCTGTATGGCGTGATGACCAACCTTTTAGGGCTGGGAAAAGCCGTCGATTTTACTCTCGTCAGCCATGCTGCCTGGTTCGGTTTGCCACATTTTTCCACTCCTGCTTTTAATAGTCAGGCAATGATGCTGATTGCGCCCGTGGCGGTGATTCTGGTGGCGGAAAACTTAGGTCATCTCAAGGCGGTCGCCGGGATGACCGGACGCAATATGGACCCGTATATGGGGCGGGCATTCGTCGGTGATGGGCTGGCGACGATGCTTTCTGGTTCTGTCGGTGGCAGCGGCGTAACCACCTACGCCGAGAATATCGGTGTAATGGCCGTGACAAAAGTCTACTCGACGCTGGTGTTTGTCGCTGCTGCCGTCATCGCCATGCTGTTGGGCTTTTCACCGAAATTTGGCGCGCTGATTCATACCATTCCGGCCGCGGTGATTGGTGGTGCATCAATTGTTGTGTTCGGGCTGATTGCCGTCGCAGGCGCAAGGATATGGGTACAAAACCGTGTCGATTTAAGCCAGAACGGTAATTTGATTATGGTCGCAGTAACCTTAGTGCTGGGCGCGGGTGATTTTGCTCTCACGCTGGGCGGTTTTACGTTGGGAGGGATTGGTACAGCAACCTTTGGCGCGATTTTACTCAATGCGTTGTTAAGCAGAAAGTTGGTTGACGTTCCACCGCCAGAAGTTGTTCATCAGGAGCCATAAACAGAAAACCGCCGGGATTACCGGCGGTGATGACTTTTTGACGAGCCTAAGAAAAAAATGCATTCGTCATTGATTAGCCCGGCTAGTTGTCGCTTTTGCCGTGACTGCTCTTGCCACCTTTTTTACCTGCTTCTGATGCTCTTTCGCGGTCTTCTGCAAAATTGCCGGAACCGCCTCGATGGTTTGCCATTACTGACCTCCGTCTGGGTATAGACATCATATTGCATAGAATTAACGCGGCGTATGGCGGCTGCCATATTTTCGCTACGTGGGACTAAGCTTAGTGAACTGACGCGGGCAGACCCGCGTTTGGTAATATCCTGCAACAGCTTCTTAGCGAGAATAGATATCATCTCAAATAATTATCCATAAGCCGCTCTTATGATTAAAAAAACGCGATGAGATAAAAATGTGTCATTTTGCGACAAAATTACGTGCTTGTGAAAGTTGTTATAAATCAAATAAGTGGTTGTGAAATTTGCACTCTGAAAAGGACGTCTTATCTTTAAATAAGTGGTAGCGAATCGCTACGGAATAGAGATAACACGAGGAGTGGTTAGAAATGGCTAAAGTTCTGGTGCTTTTACATAGCTAAACACGTACATTCATCTACCTGTAAAAACAGGACAATATCAGGTGTAGTTGGGCTTGTTCCAACCCCTATGACTATGCAATTTAACGGTATTTTCCCAAGTATCTAAGCAATTCTACACAGATTCTATGCAGTATCGACATAGTTTCCTTTTGGTATAACTTATTGAAATATATAAAGAATCTGTGAAGCCCCTTTTCAGGGTAAACTGTATCGTGTTAGTCGTCCCTCTCCAGACTCCTAGAAAAGTGCTATATACAGGAGTATATAACGCTATTCATGTAGTTGGTCACATGGTGCAACTATAAAACCCTTAACGATTTCCTACGTGAATATTAGGAGGTGATGGTTATAGTTACCTTGTCAAATCTTCGTAGTTCCTCTTAAAAAATCACTCACAGACACCTTAATCTCTATGCAGATTTCATGTAGAACACGATTAGTGCGTAGAAGAGTCATTATGTTAAAAATGAACTGTATACGTATCAGTACTGATTTATAAGGGTTTTGTGTATTTGAAGATAAGAGGCTATACAGCACCTTGAGAGCATGTCTTCTAAGTCATTGATACATAAGGTCACAGAAGTTTGTGTCTGTTACAGAGAAAACTGGATAGGACTTCACAGAACTATAAAATGTTACAGCTATTGATAGGTAAAATCTTCTTGATAGATGCCGTGAAGTGTGGTGAAGGTTTCTTGGGGTGGAGTTAACAGATGCTATGAAGAAAGTCAATAGATATTTTAAAATTCTGCAAAGGGGGTCACATAGCTGGTGTGACGGGTACTTAGCAGCTACAGACATCTGTTAGATATTTTCGAAGATTTTTAGAAGGGGAATTTGAAGAGGGGCTACTACGATTTTATAAAAATTTTCAGAGTCTGAAAAGTTACTGTACAGATTTAATACAGATATCTTTAAAGTATCTGTAAAGACTTTTAAGATAAAAGATAGATATCCCAGAAAGGATATCCGTTTAGAAAACCTATTAAGTATCTCTTAAAAGAGAGTAAACCTTGTCAAGAGTGATTGCAATAAAAATTTTTATTTCTTATGTCAATTGAGCATATTTTAATCGGGAAACATCATGGGGGTTCTGATTACTGGAGAACTCCATCTTTATTATTCAGGAACTTACACCGAGAATTTGGTTTTTCGATGGATGGTGCTGCAACTGAGCATGACGCATTGTTGCCACGGTTCACCGATGATATAAGCCGTCAATCATGGGTTGGTGAACGGGTATTCTGTAACCCACCATACAGCGATATTCCGTCGTTCCTCCTAAAAGCCGCTGAAGCAGATTTAGCGGTATTCCTGATACCGTACCGACCCCACACCACATACTGGCTTAAGCACCTCTTCACAAACCCGCTTTGCCATGAAATCCGTATTCTTCATCGTGCAGTTAAATACCTTCCACCAGCAGGGCATAACGGGCTTGTTGTTCGTGCGCCGTTTCCTGCTGCAGTCGTTGTTTTTAAAAGAGAACAACGTGGGCATGAAATTACACAGATGATTTGCTGTGCTGACACGCTATTACCGTTAACCATCATTAACCGTGGTGGACTAAGAGGAAGACCCACCATTTACCCACCTGAGACGCTCGACAGCTTCATAAAGCTATACAGGCAAGGAAAACCCATTAAGTACATTGCAGATGTTCTCAGAATGCCTCTGAGCACGTCATACAGGATTGCTCAAAGGTTGAGCTAAAATTCTCATAAATATGGTCATTTACAAGACAGGTGATTCAGATATTAAGAAGTATCCCTGTGAACAATAAATGACCAATCAGTAATTATTCTGTGAAATAATTGTTGCAATTTATAATCACATCTGTTATAGTTTCTATATGGGCTGATAAAAAAGTTCATGTCTTGAAGTGGTAACACTTGGGGAGGTGTCAGATGGTTGGCGTATATTAACCTCTCATTCAGGGTATACCTCAGCGTTTTAATCATCGTACTGTTTCAGGCATGGGCTTCTTTATCAGTCCATCAATCCCCAGATATTTTAATCACACAGGCTAATCGGTTTTATCCGGTTGGCCTTTTCACGTATGAGGTAATTTATGAATGAAAAAAGAAACTAATGCTTTTATTATGGTAGATAAACGAGTTGCACAATTCCCTAAAACATTAAAGCCAATTGACCGCTTGGTGTATTTCACTATGCTGGATGGTGCTGATTATTACGAATCTAAGTTCGGGAGATATGCACCAAGTATTGACTATTTGATGGTTATGTCTGGTGCTACACGTAATACAGTTATTGACTCTCTGAAAAGACTTGAGTCACACAGACTTATCGAAAAGACCAATGTAAAGGGTCAGCAAAGTATTTTTAAAGTATTCACGTTGGATGAGCGTCCAGAAGTCTTATCAGAACCTACCCTTGATGAGCGTCGTAGAGCTAAATTATCAGGTCAACCAGAATCTGACAGTAACCCAACCAAAAATTGGTTACCTACCCAACCAGAATTTGGTTACCTACCTAACCAGAATTTGGTTACATGTAATACTGAATATAAAGACAAAAATATAAATACTGAAGAAGAAAGACTAAAAGAAAACCTTGAAGAAGAATCTCCTAAGAATGGAGCTTCGCTCTGTGATTCACATGAATGTGATATTAAAGAAGATGACTTTCTTTCTTTGGATGAATTAAATGATTTTCTTTCTGTGAATGAATCTGACCTTGATAGTGAAGCTACTAAAGAGGCTTCTAAAACATCTGACTTAGAGGAAGATAAAATCTTTGATGTGAATGAAGTTAGTGACCAGAAAGATACACCTTGCCGCCCTGAATCAACTGATGATGATGAATTACCGGACGTTGACCTTGATGAAGAAAGTCCTGAAGAGGAACTAAAGCGTGAACAACATAAAGCGGAAAAGAGAAAGAGATTTGAACTGGCAAAACTAAAGAACAAAATTAATGAACTGGATGATTTTGATGATAGTGATGGTGACGACTTTAGTTTTACATCGAGAAAGAAAACCCACACTGAACCGAAGAAAGAAAAAGTGAAAGTAAGACGTGTTTATGGTGGAGGTATGTATTAATGAAAGAATATCACGGTGAAAAACGATATAAGGATTATCTATTAAAGCGTTACAGCATTTCTCGTGAGGGTCACCTTATGAAGGATACTTATGGGGAAGTTCACCGGATTCGACCGAAGAAAGAAGGGAGGGATTATTATTTCGTCGATGGTGTGACAGATTTAAAGATTGACGCTTTGAAGTTTGCAGTGCTGTATCATTATGATATCTGGGATTCAGTCCACCAGCTACGATTAAAAGACGGTGACCCCGGTAATCTGAAGGCCACCAATATCATCACAAAACGTTAGTTTGTTTTACCATCATCAATCGTAATTGTGATTTCATATTTGAAAAGCTTAATGCTGAAATTGAATCGTGTACTTTTGGCGATAATCATTTTTAAAAGCTGATACACCAGAAGCACCAGAAACACAAAGCAACCTAAGCTTGCGAATCTGTGAGATTCAGCAATTGTTTCAAGAAAGCCCATTAATTCCCCTTATTTATCAAAGGGAATGACCTGTATCAGCCCCTATAACCATAATATCATGTAAATGAGATGTTGACAATATGTTATAAATATGTTAAAGTTAGTTATAAGTCAAAGATTTTAAGAAGGAAAATTTAATGAGACACACAGTTACGCGCCTTTTGCCAGAGGCATATTCCAGACTGGCAGCAATCAAAGACAAATACCCAGCCATGAGCCACACAGCACTTGTTGGTGAGATTCTGAAGGAACACACAGCCCTTACACCGTTTGACGCTATCAAGGACGTTGCAGAGGGTTCTAAGGCTATCCGTATCACAGTAGAGCAATTGGATGAACTGAGAACACAAACTAAAGGTACAGGCTGCTCAATGATTCAGGTCTTGAGCGATAAAGTTTGCAAGCTAGCCGATAAATTGGGGGTTTAATGTGTTACAGGTTCCAATATTCCACACTTGGCAGCCACCTAATCAGACAGAATTTAGCAGATGCTGAATTTGAAGATGTGACCCTCAAAGCAAACAAACGATTAAAACCCTCTCAAATCCACCAGCTTAAACACGAATTAAAGCCACTGGTAATACTCGACTATAACGACCCTGAACAGCTTGAGCAGGGAATTAAGCTTATTTCTGAATGGGGTGCTTGATGAAAACTATCACAGTACAACTTCAGACTAATAAAGCATTTCGTTATTTTGAAAACTTGCTTGAGTTATACGAAGGATGGGGAAGTATCCACGGCAAAGATGATATCTATCTTCACTTGTCAGCCCCTAACTATTCTCTGAAGACTCCGGTTAAGCAAAGCTGGTTAAAAGACTACGGTCACCAGATGGGGCTATTAGTCTCAGACTTGAGCTAAAAACAGTAAAACATATCTCTCAGGCTTTACCAGACGCACCAGAAACGTTTTTAAGCCCCTAATCAGGGTAACTTAGGGAATCGCCTTAAGTGGTCTAAAAAAGGGGTTAAAACGTCTTAGAATGCGATACAGGAAGGATTTTAAAAATGAATTATTCAATGCAAATTTTCGTTGATAACGACACCGCTATGATGGTGCAAAGCTTCATTGATGCAGATGTGGCAATTGACTTTGACAGGCTGTTAAAGCTGATGGCTGAAAACTCAGAAGAAATTGAAGACTTTATTCAGGAAATTGAAACTGGTGAACCGCGTTTTATGTTTCCCGTTACCGACTCAAACATGAAGCGTCTTATTATTGAGGAGACGAACAAATACAGCGTTAGCCCTGAAAAATATCTCAAGGCAGCTATAGCAATTTTGTACGCTGACAATATTTTGGTGACGGATTCGAAGGTGGTGCATTAATGGGTTTAATAATTGCTTGGACGCTGTTAGGGTTATTTGTTGGTTGCTGGATGGGTAACACAGTAAATAAGAATTGATGTTACCAATCTGTTAAAAAGCTGTTGACAAATAACCTTGAGCATGACATAATTGTATATATATGAGGATAGTCTTCTATCCGAAGTCTATGAGGAGAGCAATTCTCCTTGAATTAAAATATTAATCGTCTCTACATCGATGATAACTATATTCTGAGTTGGTGAGGTATGTTCTATACCGAACATTCTGAAAGGTGCAATGCTTTTCGTCATGGCCTATTTAGCCCACACTAGATAGGCTATCTCAAAAAGTACTCTTGTTCATTCATTGAATCCTTTAGATGTTTTAATTTCTTCACCTTAGCCCTTTATAGCGTTTTAGTTATCTAGGGCTTTTTCAGCTTTTAAAAAGCATACTTGGCAAACCGCCTTTTAAGCCTCTTCTAAGTTCGTATGGCTGTCAGGTGTGCTTTTTAAAAACTGAAATACTTTTGCTTAGAAGAGGAAAATGAAATGGAAAATCTATATATTAACGGTAAAAAGATTGATAGCTTCGGGGACTGGTTACCACAGGTTGAACATCCGCTACATACTATTCAGCGTCAAGAGCATGACAAGCGTATTGAGCTTGAGCAATCGCTAAAGATGTCACCAAAAACAACCATCTTTGTGACTCCTGAACCTCAAGAGATGCCTGATGTTTGCAAGGGTGAATCATTACTTGAGCTTGAAAAGAAATATTACCCACTGCTGAAAGCACAGCGTATTAAACTTGATATTGCTTACGATGCTGTTAAGAACTTCGAAGAAACCTCGAAACCTTCAGAATATGATATTGCTTACGAGATTAACTCAAACCCGTTTATCTATTATGAAGGAAACTTTAATGATGGTTTTGGTACAGCGGTTGAAGATGTCCCAAAAGTTCTTCAAAGTATCCCTGAAGGGTTCCGGTTAATTGATGTCAGACAAGCATTAAGGGGTTCTGGTCAATTTATTCTGACGACTGACAAAACAGATGAAGAGATTCTTCAGTTAGCTGAAGCTAATTTGACTAAGCATTATTCCGGTAAACTGGACAAGTTAAAGCAAAAACTTAAAAAAGAACTTGATAGCATGAAATCTTTGATAGCCGAATACGAGGCACAGAAAAAGGTTGCCCTGCAAGGTGACATTGAACAGCTACTGAAGGTTCCTCAGAAATACAGCAAAGTGATTTAATTTAAGTGAGGTGAGAATGATTGATTTGCAACAGCGTTATGAAACTATTAAGTCGGCTTGTGAAAACTTAAAGTTACAAACTAAGCCAGCCTTAAGAATTAAAACCAAACATCAAATTATCACCTCACACAAACCAAAAACACGCAAGATTCCAAAGTGGTGTATTGACCGTATTCCTTCTGATGCTCAAATTATAGGTGAAACGGAACTACATTATCTTGTCCGACATTAAAAAAGAATTGGTTGGGTAAATACGGGGAGAGATTATCGAGTGACATCGGTAGTTTCTCCCTTTTTTGTATATGAGATAGTCTTCTATCGAATCCTATGTGCTACGTGAAATCTGTAAAGCTAATACCTACACCAAAAATTATTTTTTACGTAGCTCACGCTTAAAGAGGTGAAATATGAACAATGGCACAATTTAAAGTTGATAGTTTTATCGTTGAGCTAGGCTTCAGCGAGAACGTTATTAAGGGCTTGCAAAGAGTTGAAAAGGCAGCTTTGCAGTCAGCACAAAGAATTGAACGTAATTTGAATAGAGCGTTTAAGGTCGATACCAAGCAACTTGACAGCAATTTAACGGCTTCTTTAAAGTCAATGGAAGGGAAGATTAATAAGACCTTTGACCGTCTGGAAGCTAGAGCAAAAAATACTAAAGCTTTCCAGTTTACCACCAGATTTAATGACACTGTTAATCCTCCAAAACAACCGAGACAGCCACGAATTAGCGGCAACAGAGCAATCACAGCAGCTTACTCAGCGAATATGAGCAAGTTAAAGGGCTTTGACCCTATTTTGCAGAAATACATCAAATCTCAGTTTTACGGGCTATCTGCTAAAGCTGGGTCAATGGATAACACCAAATTTAATGAAGCCCTTGCTAAACTAAATTCAAGTGTACGAGAAGCAATTGCTAAAGCCAGAGGCCATACATCCACCAGCATTAACGGTGACAAAGCAGCTAATAGTCTTGATAATTTAAGTTCAGCGGCAGTTAAAACAGCAGGTGCATTTATCAGCTTTCAGGCTGTACTATCCGCTTATCAGAAGATTATGGAAGTTGGCCTTCAACGTGCATCATCGGAAAGAAGTATTGATTTCGTATTCGGTGACCAAAGTACACAGGTTAAAAAGTTCATTCAAGATTTAACTCAGATTACTGGTATGGACACAACCGAAACACAAGCACAATTTGCTTCATTTGGTGCATCTGCAAAAAATACGATGGGTCTTGAAGGCTCAGAGGAATTATTTAAAAACTTAACTGGATATGCCCGTTTAATGGGTCGTTCAGATGAGCAGATTCAAAGAGCATTAACAGCATTAGCACAGATGGCTTCTAAGGGTCAGGTGATGTCTGAGGAGCTGAAGGGGCAACTATCTGAAGCTTTACCGGGTGCTACTCAGGCATTTGCAAAGGCTTTAGGTCTGACTGAAAAACAGCTTTTCGATAAGATGAAAAATGGTGATGTTAAAGCCTCTGATGCACTTCCTAAGTTTGCTAAAGAACTTGGTTCACAGATTGATTCAAGAGGTGGCTGGAAAGCTATTCAGGACTCTACGCAGACAATGCTAGGGAACTTGAAGAATACTTGGAACAACTCACTAACGGATATCTTCAGAGGTTCTGAAGATGGTCTTCAAGATTTCACAAGAAGCTTAACCAATCTTTTAAATAGTCTTGGTGGGAGTGGTAAAACATTAGGTGAAAGTCTTGGTAATCTCATGACTTCTATGTCACACGGTGTCGATAACCTGACCGATATTAGTTACAGGGTGAGAGCGTTCTTTGATGAGGTGACATTAGCTTACCGTGGTTTAACCGATGAACAAAAGAAAGTTGTTGATGCTTTAGGTTCTGGCTTGATTAATAGTTTAAAAGTCTTGGCTGGTGTTATTGCTGTGAATAAAGTTGTTGGTGTAACCAGAAGTATTTACGGGCTTATGACTGCTATCACAAGATTAGGTCAGGTCGCTGATACTACAGCGGATAACGTGAATAGAAAGAACGGGAAACCATCAAGGTTTAATCTTGGGAATATGCTATTAGCTGGTAGTGCTATCTATGCAGGTTATGAGAGATTAGCTTCTACGCCTGAACGAATGGAATCACAAGCTAAATTACCAGAGCTGGCTAAAGAGTCTGGACTTAAGCCAGTATTTACTATGGACGATGTGAAGGGTTGGTTTAATAGTGCAGCTATGAATCTTGCTAACTTCCAGCATCCAGAATTAAACAACATTAAGCAAGATTCAGCATTAACGAGTGCAGATATCCAAAGCCTGAGAGATGAAATTAGTGCTTTGAGCAAACGTATTCAGGAGCCTGTGAAAGTTTCACTTGGTGGTGAAGTTGCCATTAAACCAGATGAAACCAGCTTTATGACCTTTAGCGGTAATATCTACGACCAATACGCAGAAGCTACGCTATTAAGTTCATCATTCCCAGAAGATGATTGATAATAGTCGAATGCTACGTGAAATCTCCTGAACAGACATACCCACCAAAAATTATTTTTCACGTAGCTCACGCTTAACAGATAAAACACTTAAATATCAAAGGCTTGGTTAAAAATGATTAAAATACACTAAGCCTTTGAAATCAAAGGAGAATTTAATGATTTACACTAATCAGCTTCGTTACACTGGCAAAGATGGCGTTTACTTCCATCTACAAGGCCAACCAGATAATTTCTTGTCACTATCAGCTACTGAGAATATGGAATTTGATAGCCCTATGATGGTTACCACTCAAAATATGCAATCAGGGCAGACTGTAACAGACAATGTAATGCGTTCACCCAGAACTATTTCAATCAGTGGTGTGGTTGTGGTTGGTGAATCCGGTAGTGTCCTTATCTCAAGAGATGCTAAGCTGGTGGAGAACTTCATTGACACCCTTGAAACTTGGCGAGACCAGAAACAAATTATCTCAGTTGTCTGTCGAGATGGTATTAAAATTGACGATTCCATTATTACGAGTTTTAAAGCCTCTAAAGATGTTGGTATTTCAAATGGTCTTCGTATCCAATTAACTTTTCAGGAAATCAACTTTAAAGCTATCGTAGGGCAAACTGATATCTCGGCTGCGACCGGAAGGACTTCTGCCACAAGTGATGGTGGTGCTACCAGTAAAAAGAATACAGGGAATACTACAACGAGCCTTGGAAGCCCTATGCTGACCTGTAAAGAGCTTTTTAGCTATTCGGCAAGTGAGTTATCAGATGAAGCGCTAAAAGCCCGTGTAACGTGCTCTAAGAGCGTTAGCGTTAAAAATGGTGAGAGCACCTTCACAGCCTCAGCTAATGAGCAAGCTTCAAAGGTGCTTAAGTCGGGCAATGCTTTACGAAAGTTTAGTGTGAATCCGAATAAGAAGGGCACTTATTGATTGGTAACAATACCAATTCCTAAGCGTCCACCTCTTCCATATCACCAGCAGGATAAATCCTTGTTACTGGTTCACCAAAAATAAGCATATCATCTAGTGACTGCATCTCATCGGTTGCTTCTTCAAGCGTTAAGGTGTGGTCATCTTTACCATCAAGAGGGAAACCACGAATCATATTTCCATTGTGAAGATATATATCCACCAGCTTTTCATTACCAGAAACAACAATCTCTTTCACCAGACGCTTAATGATAATCTGGGCTTCAGTTCTCCCCTCTACAGACTCCATATCAAGACCGCTTAAATCCAAGCTTGATACAGATTTTACCCTCGCCTTTTCTCGTGATAACTGAACTATCAGTTCATCTTTTTCTTCCTGCTTAACCCGTAGTGCTTCCTGAATCTGAGTGATGTTAGGAAGCTGTATCAGCGTCTCAGTGAGTTTTTCCAGTTCACTATCAACGGTGTTTAATCTTCTTTGTAGCTCATCTAATTTAGCTGTATCCGTAGCTTCATCGTGTAGCTGTGATAGTTTGCTAAACAGACGACTGCAAAGCTGTGTATCAAGTAACTTTCTGGACACTGTACCGTAACTGCAACGGGATTCTTTATTACCATTGCAACGGTAAGTACCTTGATAAACGGGTTTACGTATCCCTGTAGGAGTCATTACAAGCCCACACTTACAACGGATAAGCCCCTTCAGTATGTTCACATATAGCCAGTGTTCACCGCTGGATGTTTTCCCCTTCCCTGTTTCCTCTAACAGTTGCTGTACAGCGTAAAACTTAGAATCTGTGACAATCTGAGGATAGAACGATTCAATTTCTTCACGTAACACTGTTTTACGGTCTTCTGTAGAAATCTTAGCGGGAAGGTAACCTAATACACTTCGTGAAGTCAGGATGTGTTTAACGCTTAATGCTGACCAGTTGCCATCCGGTTTCTTGGTCTTGGATATTCTTACCTTACGCTGATTAATGGTCGGGTAACCTTGTTCGTTTAGCCATTTACAGATAGCAAACATCGACATACCAGAAAGACGCTTGTCATAGATGATATTCACCAGTGACGCTTTATCTTCATCAACGATGTAGTGTGAACCATCATCTGATAGCTCTAACCATCCGGGGGCTTGCTTACCCATAGGCTTCTTAAGTTCTCTTGCAAGCTGTGTTTTATGGTTCCAGACCTGAGCTATACGCTTTTGCTTAACAAGAGATTCTTGGTGTGCTCGCTCAGCTATGATGATGTGCTTAATCAGCTTCACAGGGTCTGTTAAGGCTGACTTGTCGTAGAGTTCACCATCTCCCAGAGTCAGTATAGAGACTCCCTTCCTCAGTATCTGCCTAACGTCATCTATAGCTGTGTCGATATCAGCCCTACTGAAGCGGTCAAAGTTCTCTACAACAATCAAGGAACCTTCTGGAATAGCCCCAGACATAACATTTTCAAACATACGTCTAAAGTCAGAACCTTGAGCCTTATGTTGCTGGTGAAAACCAGATTTACCCTTATCAACGTATCTGTGAGCAGGAAGAAGGTAATAATCATCTTTGTGTTTAGCGTAGAAAGCATCAATGAGGTTTGTTTGTCGTCTTAGGGAGTCTCCAGAGTCTTGCTCTTTAGTACTCCACCTGATGTATGTTACTAGCAGCTTCATATCTTCGGACTATGCTTATCTAAGTGGTTCATTGAACAGGAGAACAATGATATGAGTGTTAAGGCAAGAATACTAGTGCTTTATTATTCCATGTACGGACATATTGAAACGATGGCACGCGCAGTCGCTGAGGGTGCAAGCAAAGTCGATGGCGCAGAAGTTGTCGTTAAGCGTGTACCGGAAACCATGCCGCCGCAATTATTTGAAAAAGCAGGCGGTAAAACGCAAACTGCACCGGTTGCAACCCCGCAAGAACTGGCCGATTACGACGCCATTATTTTTGGTACACCTACCCGCTTTGGCAACATGTCCGGTCAAATGCGTACCTTCCTCGACCAGACGGGCGGCCTGTGGGCTTCCGGCGCACTATACGGAAAACTGGCGAGCGTCTTTAGTTCCACCGGTACTGGCGGCGGTCAGGAACAAACTATTACTTCAACCTGGACGACCCTTGCGCATCACGGAATGGTAATTGTCCCCATTGGCTACGCAGCGCAGGAATTATTTGACGTTTCACAGGTTCGCGGCGGTACGCCGTACGGCGCAACCACCATCGCAGGCGGTGACGGCTCACGCCAGCCAAGCCAGGAAGAACTGTCTATTGCTCGTTATCAAGGGGAATATGTCGCAGGTCTGGCAGTTAAACTTAACGGCTAATCTTCAACAGGAGGATACGCATGCCAACTCAAGAAGCGAAAGCTCATCACGTCGGTGAATGGG